>Ga0247811_1000122_pt1 | contig 27138 bp, 25 predicted proteins | sample UWRJL134311R1_FD_189018 | JGI IMG/M metagenome (GOLD analysis project Ga0247811, IMG submission 189018) | Plant litter microbial communities from Arlington Agricultural Research Station in Wisconsin, United States - UWRJ-L134-311R-1 | ecosystem: Environmental > Terrestrial > Plant litter >...
TTGTCCGCTTTCCTGCATCGGAAGAATATTTTCAGATAAAAAAGAAGCTTTCTCGCGCGGATTGGGTTTTGTGGCCCATTCCCAATGATTTTCATTGCTCCAGTATTTCGCATTTTTAAAAGCCGGCTCGTAACCCGTTTTATCAGAGTTCCATTGCACACTTCCTCCACAATGATCAAAATGAAGATGCGTCATAAAAACATCTGTAATATCATCTCTGTGAAAACCATAACTGGCCAATGATTGATCTATAGAATGCGATCCCCAAAGCGAATAATAACCAAAAAATTTCTCAGATTGTTTGTCTCCCATTCCGGTATCTATTAAAATGAGTCGTTTTCCATCTTCTATAAGCAGACAGCGCGCTGCAATATCAATTAAATTATTATGGTCAGCAGGATTGGTTTTGTTCCAAATTGTTTTAGGCACAACGCCAAACATCGCGCCTCCATCTAATTTAAAATTTCCGGATTCTATTGGGTAAAGTTTCATGAGCGTAAATTTCTAATAAGAAACAAAGCTAGGAAATTGGATTTCCTTATTCTAAATATTCTCTTTAAAAAAGCCAATATTTATAGATTCAACTTATTCAAGTGTTATTGAAGTGCTTCCCATGATTTCCTGCTTGTCGAAAAAATTGACAAAATAAGTGCCTTTTTTAAATTGATTTTCATCAGAATTTAAAATCCCATAAACACTTGCAGGTTTTCCCTGAAAATCAAAAGCCACAATAAAACTATATACCAACGCCTTATCGTTCCCAAATTCAATCAGCTTGTTTTCTCCCAGCACATTATTTTTTTGATCTAAAACCTGAACATAAAAAATCTTTTTTCCTGTTTTTGCTACCAAATTACCATTGATAGAAAAACTTACTTTCAATTTTTTGGTACTTTTAGCCTTATCCGTTTCTAATTCTTTTCCGGATTTTTTTTCTTTAAGAGCTGTTACTTTAAAATTGGATAAAGATAATTTCGAAGCATCTTTCAACGTATTTTCTAATTTTTTCTGCTTTAAAATCAAAGTATCATTTTCGGCCTTTTGCTTGTACATGACAACATTCTGACTTTCAATTTCCGTAAGCAGGTTTTTATTTTGAGATTTAAGACTTTTAACTTCTGTACCTTTAGATTCTAATGCAATCTTAAAATCTGAAAGTTGTTTTCTATAAACGACAATCTGAGAAATAGAAGGATTTTTAGATGCTCTAATGATTTCCATCAAATTTTCTACGTTTTTTTTCTCCAATTCTAATTGTTCAGATAATGCTGTTTTTTCAAGAATGGCAACATCATAAGCCTCTTTTAAAGTATTTAAGGAGTCTAATATATTTTTTTGAGCAAGTGCCTCGAGACTTAATTCTAAATTTTCCTCACTTCTGCTTGTCTTAGGTTTAGACTCCTCGATATTTTCGTTTAGTGCACCGCCAAAAACAAAGACTGCAGCACCTAATCCAAAAACGAATAATATTGCAAAAAGAGCGGTCAATCTCTTATGTTTGTATTGTTTTTTCATAATTACTCACAATTTTCTGCAAAAATAACAATAATAAATAATCTTAAACAGGTAGAAATACGGGTTTTTAACAAATTTTACAAAATATTAATGATTAATTCTTACAAACTAAAGGTTGTTTGTGAGAATTTAACATTTATGCTCTTAATCAAAAAATTAGAGACAGATTATAATGGTCAATTCATCAAAATAAGTATTATCTATTTTAACATTTGTTATAATAATGTGAACCGTTATGGAAAAAGGTTTTTAAGTCGTATCTTTGCAGATAATTTAATTTCAATACTGAATTACAGCACTTTAAAAATGTAATAATTTAATTACTATTTTGAATCCTGAGCTAATATTGAAAGAAAAAACACAAATACCATAAACAATGATAAAGGTTTCTGATACAGCCAAAAAGAAAATCATCGACTTGATGAAAGATGATGGTTTTGATGCCGCACATGACTACGTAAGAGTAGGCGTGAAAAGCGGCGGATGCTCTGGTTTGTCATATGATTTAAAATTTGATAAAACCAAAGGCGAAGACGATAAAATATTCGTAGACAACGACATAACAATTGCAGTTGAAAAAAAATCATTCCTATATTTAGCCGGAACAATTTTAGAATTCTCTGGAGGATTAAACGGAAAAGGATTTGTTTTTAATAATCCAAATGCAAGCAGAACTTGTGGTTGCGGAGAATCATTCTCTTTATAGTCAAAAGCCGAAAGTCATTAGGTCTTAAAGACTGGTAATTGACTTTCAGACTTAAGACTTTAAAACTTTAAGACAAAAAAACAATGAGCAAATACACAGAAGACGATTTAAAAATCGAACTCGAAACTAAAGAATACGAATACGGATTTTATACAGATATAGAATCTGAGACATTTCCTATTGGCTTAAACGAAGATATTGTAAGAGCTATTTCTCTTAAAAAAGAAGAGCCGCAATGGATGACCGACTGGCGCATTGAGGCTTTTCGTGCCTGGAAAGAAATGATTGAACCGGAATGGGCAAATGTTCATTATGTAAAACCAGACTTTCAGGCAATCTCCTATTACTCAGCTCCAAAACAAGTAGATCCTACTAAGACTTTGGACGATGTAGATCCGGAACTTTTAGAAATGTACAAAAAGTTAGGAATTTCTGTTGACGAACAAAAAATGATGAACAATGTCGCTATGGATATTGTGGTCGATTCTGTTTCTGTAGCAACTACTTTCAAGAAAACATTAGGAGAGAAAGGTATTATTTTCTGTCCGATTTCTGAAGCCATCAAAGAGCATCCAGAATTGGTTCGTAAATATTTAGGAACCGTTGTACCTCAAAAAGACAACTTTTACGCAGCATTAAACTCAGCAGTTTTCTCTGACGGAAGTTTTTGTTATATTCCAAAAGGCGTTCGCTGCCCAATGGAACTTTCAACTTATTTCAGAATCAATCAGGCTGGAACAGGACAATTCGAAAGAACTCTTGTTATTGCAGATGCAGGAAGCTACGTTTCTTACCTTGAAGGATGTACTGCTCCAAGCCGTGACGAAAACCAATTGCACGCTGCTGTAGTTGAATTGATCGCTTTGGATGATGCAGAAATTAAATATTCTACCGTTCAAAACTGGTTTCCTGGAAACAAAGAAGGAAAAGGTGGAGTTTACAATTTCGTAACCAAAAGAGGTTTATGCGAAACAAACGCTAAAATTTCATGGACACAAGTAGAAACAGGTTCTGCTGTAACCTGGAAATATCCTTCTTGTGTATTAAAAGGAGATAATTCGGTAGGAGAATTTTATTCAATTGCCGTTACCAATAATTACCAACAGGCAGATACCGGAACTAAAATGATCCATTTAGGTAAAAATACTAAATCGACTATTATTTCTAAAGGTATTTCGGCTGGTAAATCACAAAATAGTTACCGTGGATTAGTGCAGATTAGCCCAAGAGCTGAGAATGCAAGAAACTTTTCGCAATGTGATTCCTTATTAATGGGTAACAATTGCGGGGCGCATACTTTCCCTTATATCGAAAGTAAAAATCCATCGGCAAAAATCGAGCACGAAGCAACTACAAGTAAAATTGGAGAAGATCAGGTTTTTTATTGCAACCAAAGAGGTATCCCAACAGAAAAAGCGATTGCCTTAATTGTAAACGGTTTCAGTAAAGATGTATTGAACAAATTACCAATGGAATTTGCTGTTGAAGCTCAAAAATTATTAGAGATTTCTTTAGAAGGATCTGTTGGATAATAAAAAGCAAAGATTATGGATATCATCTTAAAAAATGTAAAAAAGAAAGATTTCCCAGTTTTTCAATCACTGGCAAAATCTCTTGGTTTTGAAATTATTGAAGAAAATGAAAAACCATATAATCCAGAATTTGTAAAAGAGATTTTAGAGGGTGAAAAAGATATCGCTGAAGGCAGAGGTATAAAGATGACGATGGAAGATCTGAATAATTTATGGAAATAGTATTTACTCCGAAAGCAAAAAAAGATTTAGAGTTTTGGATAAAATCAGGAAGTAAAAATATCATTAAGAAAATCACTCAGTTGATAGATGATATTCAACTCCATCCTTTTGAAGGATTAGGAAAACCTGAACAACTTAAACATAATTTAGCAGGAAGATGGTCAAGGCGAATTGATAAAGAGCATAGGATTATCTATAGAATAACAGAAGAAAACAATATAGAAATACTAAATATTCTTTCTTTGAAAGGACATTACGAATAAGTATTGATGGAAAACAAAAAAGTAATCATTTTAGGTTCTGCCAGGAAAAATGGAAACACAACAAAAATTGTGGATGAAATTTCAAAAGAATCAGGAATTGATATAATTGATTTAAGTGATTATAATATTTCTCATTATGATTACGAAAGCAAAAACAAAGAAGACGATTTTCTTCCTTTAATAAGAAGAATACTCGAAGAGTACGACACTTTAATTTTTGCAACGCCCGTATATTGGTATAATATGAGTGGAATTATGAAGGTTTTCTTTGATCGTTTTTCAGATTTAATCCGAATTGAAAAAGAAACCGGACGAAAACTTAGAGGAAAGAAAATTGGTGTGATATCAAATTCACACGACAACGAAATTGAAGAAAGTTTTTACATTCCGTTCAAAAAAACAGCCGATTATTTAGGCATGGAATATTTAGGACACGCGCATTTTAATGCCAACGTTCTAAACCAAACAACAAAAATAGAATTGACATTTATATAAAATAAAAAAAACAATGTTATCAATACAAAACCTTCACGCCTCAATTGGTGATAAAGAAATCCTGAAAGGAATTAATATAGAAGTTAAAGCTGGCGAAGTACACGCGATCATGGGACCAAATGGTTCCGGAAAAAGTACCCTTTCTGCTGTAATTGCCGGAAACGAAAATTACGAAGTTACAGACGGAGCAGTTTTCCTTGACGGAGAAGATCTTGCTGATCTTGCTCCTGAAGAAAGAGCACACAAAGGAGTTTTCCTTTCGTTTCAATATCCTGTAGAAATTCCTGGAGTAAGTGTAACGAACTTTATGAAAACTGCCATCAACGAAACTCGAAAAGCAAATGGTCAGGCCGAAATGCCTGCGAACGAAATGCTGAAAGTTATTCGTGAGAAATCTGAATTGCTAGAAATCGATCGTAAATTTTTATCTCGTTCTTTAAACGAAGGTTTTTCTGGAGGAGAGAAAAAAAGAAACGAAATTTTTCAAATGGCAATGTTAGAACCAAAATTAGCCATCCTTGACGAAACCGATTCTGGTCTTGATATCGATGCTTTAAGAATTGTGGCTAACGGAGTAAACAAATTGAAAAGCGAGAAAAACGCAATTATCGTTATAACGCACTACCAACGTTTGTTAGATTATATAGTTCCGGATTTCGTTCACGTTCTTTACAACGGAAGAATCGTAAAATCTGGAGGAAAAGAATTGGCTTACGAATTGGAAGAAAAAGGATACGACTGGATTAAAGCGGAGAATTAAAAATTTGTTTCAGGTTTCAGGTTTTTTTAGTTTCAAGTTAAACTGAATTTTGTAAGTTTAAACTTAAAATTATAAAGCAGAAATTATGGCAACAATTACCCGATTTGAAGATTTAGAAATCTGGAAAGAGGCTCGAAGATTAGCAAAAGAAATTCATCTGATTGCAGTTCATACAGCGTTAAGTTCAGATCTCAGATTTAAAAATCAAATAAAAGCTTCTTCAGGTTCAGTAATGGATAATATTGCTGAAGGTTTTGAAAGAGATGGGAATTTAGAGTTTCGACAATTTTTATCAATCGCAAAAGGTTCAGCCGGAGAAACGAGATCTCAACTTTATCGCGTTTTTGATTTTGAATATATTTCAGAACAAAAATTTGAAGTTCTAAAAAAAGATTATGAAAATTTAAGTGGTAAAATAAAAAACTTTATCACTTATCTCAATAAAAAAGATTTCAAAGGAAATAAGTTTCAATAAGAAAACTTTAAACCTGAAACACAAAAACGGATTACAAAGGTAACAAGTTACGTAGCCAACCTGAAACTTGAAACCTGAAACCCCGAAGGAAACAAAACAAAATGGATTTAAAAGAAAAATTAGTATCGTCTTTTATGGCTTTTGAAGAGCGTGTAGATGTACATTCAGATTTACATGACATACGCACCAATGCTATAAAAAACTTCGAAAATAAAGGTTTCCCAACCAAAAAAGAAGAAGCCTGGAAATATACATCGTTAAACGCTATCTTAAAAAATGACTTTACGGTTTTTCCAAAAGAAGAAAATGCAATTGAATTTAATCAGGTAAAAAAATACTTTTTACACGAAATTGATACTTATAAATTAGTATTTATAGATGGTATTTTTAGTTCGCATCTGTCTTCTACGACACATGACGGAATCGATGTTTGTTTGATGTCCTCGGCATTGACCAAACCAAAATATAAAATGATTATTGACAACTACTTCAACAAAATTGCAAGCAAAGACGAAAGTTTGACTTCGTTAAATACTGCTTTTGCAAGCGAAGGAGCTTTTATCAATATCCCGAAGAAAAAGGTAGCCGACAAACCAATTGAAGTAATGTATTTTTCAACCGGAAATGAAGCTGCTTTAATGGTACAGCCAAGAAATTTGATTATTGTTGGCGAAAATTCACATGTTCAAATTATCGAGCGTCACCAAAGTTTGAATGAAAATCCTGTGTTAACCAATTCGGTTACAGAGATTTTTGCTCAAAAACGTGCGATTGTTGATTATTATAAAATTCAAAACGATAACAGCGAAGCGAATTTAGTAGACAATACCTATGTGTCACAACAGCAAGAAAGTCATGCATATGTTCATACCTTCTCGTTTGGAGGAAATCTGACGCGCAACAACTTAAACTTTTATCATTTTGGTGAAAGATTGACAAGTACACTTAACGGAATTTCTATTCTAAACGATAAACAGCACGTTGATCACTATACTTTGGTAAACCACGCACAGCCAAACTGCGAAAGTTTTCAGGATTATAAGGGAATTTTCTCTGACCGTTCGACTGGAGTTTTCAACGGAAAAATTCTTGTAAATAGAGAAGCTCAAAAAACAAATGCTTTCCAAAAAAGCAACAATATTTTATTGAGCGACAAAGCAACTATCAACGCAAAACCACAATTAGAAATTTTTGCAGATGACGTAAAATGTTCTCACGGTTGTACTATCGGGCAATTAGATGAAACGGCAATGTTCTACATGCAATCCCGCGGAATTCCTCAAAAAGAAGCAAAAGCTTTATTGATGTACGCATTCTCAAATGCTGTTATCGAAAGCATCAAAATACCAGAATTAAAACAAAGAATTACTAAAATCATTGCCATGAAATTGGGCGTGAATTTAGGATTTGATTTGTAGAGATTTTTATTTTAGAATATTCAAACCCGACAGGTTTTAAAAACCTGTCGGGTTTTTTTATGTGTAAATTTATTTCTTCACACTATCAATTACGCCCTTCAAAAACCCATTAAAATCAAACCCTTTATCACCTTCTCTCACTCCCATTCTCACAATTACCATATCCATTGACGGAATAATCGCCACCATTTGTCCTTGGTAACCACTGCAATAAAACATATCGCGAGGAACATCCGGGAATTTCCCTCCGGCATTTAACCAAAACTGCGCGCCATATCTTCCTTCTGAAGTATTCGTTGGTGTTGAAGTGTATTTTACCCAGCTTTCGTCTAAAATTTGTTCTCCATTCCAGTTTCCTTTTCTCAGATATAATAATCCAAATTTTGACCAGTCTCTTGGCGTTGCCCAGGCGTATGATGAACCAACAAAAGTTCCGGACATATCCTGTTCGACGATCATCGAATTCATCCCAATTTTATCGATAACGGCACTGTACCAAAAATCAAGATATTCTTGCTGTGTTTTAAATTGGTTTTTTAAAATTCGGGATAACAAATTGGTTGTTCCTGAGGAATAACTCCAATGGGTGTTCGGTTTAAATTGTGCGGGCTTATCCATTTGTACTTTTCCCATATCTTCGGCTTGGAAGAGCATTTTTGTAGCATCGCAAATCGTGCTGTAATTTTCTTCCCATTCTAAACCAGAGTTCATATGAAGCAAATCATTAATCGTGATAATTTTGCGATCGTCTTTTTGCCATTCTGCAATTGGGGCTGGTTTGTAAATATCAATTTTCCCTTGTTTGGCTAATACTCCAAAAGCAGAACTTGTGATACTCTTTGTCATCGACCAGCCTAAAATTTTACTGTTTTTATTAAAACCTTTATCGTATTTTTCGGCTATCAATTTATCTTTATACAAAACCACAACGGCACGCGTTCTCTTTGTTTTGCCGCCCGTTTTATCAAAAGCATTTTCAACAGCTTTTTGTAATTTTGAATAATCAACAGTTGCGAAAGCAGTATCTTTTGGCCCATTATTCCCATACGGAAAAGGCAGATTATTGACTAGTTTCGTTCTTTTCGGAAGCAAATAGGGTTTTGTAATATCAAAATCATCATTAATCAAAACTGCTCCCAAGCCTTCTCTGTAAATTGCTTTTCTTTCTTTTAATCCGTAAACATTTGAAGTCGCAAATTTTCCAGCCTCATTAATTGTATTTGCCGCCAAATTGATCATATCAATATCATTGTCGGTTTTTTCGATTAAATCTTTCGAACGATTATCTATAAAATGACCCGACGCAATACTTTTAGCAGAGAATCCGGAAATTAAATCAAGCTTCGGATAGGTTGTAAATCCGAAATATAAAATGACAAGGATTAATAAGAGGGCAAGTACTTTCAGAATTTTTTTCATATTGTGGTGCGCTATTTTTACTGCAATATAATTAATTTATGTTCACGATATTAGGAGGAAATTTACAATTACGATTAAGGATTTTCATAAAACAGAATTAAATTTTAAAGAATCACGATATAAAGCTTGAATTGATAGTGCCATAAAATGAAATTATAGTTTTGATGGTTAAACCAATTTAGTTTTAGTACTTTTGTAAATAGAATTTTTCTAAATAAGACATGTTAGATATCCAACAAATAAGAGCCGATTTTCCGATTCTTACTCAAAAAGTAAACGGAAAACCTTTAGTATATTTCGATAACGGTGCCACTTCTCAAAAACCACAAATTGTGATTGATGCAGAAGTAAAATATTATCAGGAAATTAATGCCAACATCCACCGTGGTGTCCACACCTTAAGCCAATTAGCCACTGATGCTTACGAGATATCTCGTGGAAAAATCAAAGAACACATTAATGCAAAATTTGCTCACGAAGTACTTTTTACATCTGGAACAACATTCGGAATCAACTTGGTAAGCAATGGTTTTGCATCCATTTTAAAACCAGGCGATGAAGTTATTGTTTCGTCATTAGAACATCACAGCAATATTGTGCCTTGGCAGATGTTGTGCGAAAAAACAGGAGCTGCTTTAAAAGTTATTCCAATAAATGAAAATGGCGAATTGATTTTAGAAGATTTTGATGCTTTGTTATCAGAAAAAACTAAGGTGGTTACGGTAAATCACATTTCGAACGCACTCGGAATTATCAATCCCATAAAATATATTATTGAAAAAGCACACGCTGTTGGTGCCGCAGTTTTAATTGACGGTGCGCAGGCAGTGCCGCATTTAAAACCTGATGTTCAGGATTTAGATTGCGATTTTTATGCTTTTTCCGGACATAAAATGTGCGGTCCAACCGGAACCGGAATTTTATATGGAAAGGAAGAATGGCTGAACAAACTGCCTCCGTATCAGGGTGGCGGCGAAATGATTAAAGAAGTTACTTTCGAGAAAACAACTTACGCCGATTTACCGCATAAATTTGAAGCCGGAACACCAAATATTGCCGGCGGTATTGTTCTTGGAACTGCTATAGATTATTTAAACAGTGTTGGTTTTGAAAACATTCAAGAATACGAAAACGAACTTTTAGCCTACGCTACAAAACGATTATTAGAAATTGAAGGTTTAAGAATTTACGGAACAGGAAAAAATAAAGCTTCGGTAGTGTCGTTTAATATTGACGGAATTCATCCGTATGACATCGGTTCTATTATTGATAAATTAGGAATTGCCGTTCGTACAGGACATCATTGCGCCCAGCCAATTATGAGTTTCTTTTGCATTCCCGGCACAATTCGTGCTTCATTTTCATTTTACAATACAAAAGAAGAAATAGACCTAATGGTCGAAGCCGTGAAAAAGGCACAAACAATGTTAAGCTAAAAAATTATGAGAATACTAAGTTTATTGCTCCTGACGATTTTCATTGGAGCAGGTTGTTCAAGCCAAAAGAAAGCCGATATGACAGCTACTGAAATTGAATACACAGCACTATCAAGAGGATACTACAAAAAAATTGTGGTGCACAATCAAACCGTTTCTGTTACAAATGGCAGGGATGCGCAGGCAGTTGAAAGCAAAATTGATGATGCAAAATGGGACAAAATTGTTACGGAATTTTCGAAAATAAAACCGGATACGCTTGCAGCATTAAAAGCACCCACCGAAAAACGTATGTACGACGGTGCCGCAATTGGAAATTTAAAAATAGTTCAAGATCAAAAAACATACGAAACTACAGGCTTCGATAATGGTTTTCCTCCAAAGGAAATCGAAAAACTTGTAAATTTGCTGGTTGATTTTACGAAAGAATAAGTTATGACAATAAAAGAAATTCAAAACGAAATAATAGACGAATTTTCTATGTTTGATGATTGGATGCAGCGTTACGAATACATCATAGAACTAGGAAAAAGTCTTCCGTTAATTAAAGAAGAATATAAAACCGACGAGAATTTAATCAAAGGGTGTCAGTCGAAAGTGTGGCTTCAGGGCGAACAAAACGATGATAAAATTGTTTTTACAGCAGATAGCGATGCCATTTTAACCAAGGGAATTATAGCGATCTTAATTCGTGCATTTTCAAATCAAAAAGCATCAGACATCATAAATGCTGATACTGAATTTATTGACGAAATTGGTTTAAAAGAACATTTATCGGCAACACGTGCCAACGGTTTGGTTTCGATGATCAAAAACATCAAAATGTATGCTTTGGCATTTGATGCAAAAAACAAAAATTAAACTGTAAACCAGATAAGTGATATAAGTTCATATAAACTCTGAGATCGTAATTAACCTAGCCTTATTAAATGAACTTATATCACTTATATGGTGAGAAAAAAATAACTTACTGTTTAAATAATAGTGAGAAAAACAAAAACAATAAAATGGAACAAGAAATAGACACAAACGAATTAGGAGAATCAATTGTAAAAGTTTTAAAAAGCATTTACGATCCTGAGATTCCTGTTGATATTTACGAATTAGGATTAATTTACGATGTAATGGTTAACACAGATTATGAAGTAAAAATCCTGATGACACTAACGTCTCCAAACTGCCCTGTTGCGGAAAGTTTACCGCGAGAAGTAGAAGAAAAAGTAAAAAAGATTGAAAGCATTAGAGATGTCGATGTCGAAATCACCTTTGATCCGCCTTGGAGCAAAGATTTAATGAGCGAAGAAGCCAAATTAGAATTAGGAATGCTTTAAATTAGTCATAAAGCCGAAAGTCATAAAGTCGTAACGAAAACAAACTTTATGACTTTCGACATTCGACTTTAAGACTTCATATATGGAAGAAATCATCAATAAAGTTGCCAATAGTGCTTTAGAAGTTTTTGATCTTGAGGATTATTATCCAAAAGGAATGCGAGTACAAATCGACATTTCGCAATGGCTTCTTGAAGGATTCCTGCTTCGGGAAAAAGACTTTCGTGAACATCTTAAAAATCACGATTGGTCTCAATATCAGGATCAGTATGTTGCTGTCAACTGCAGCACAGATGCTATTGTTCCCGCTTGGGCCTTAATTTTAGTGGCTGTTCAATTGGCACCTTTTGCTAAAAAAGTAGTAAATGGAACCATCGAAGATCTGGATGGAAGTTTATATGAGGAAATTTTACCCAATATTGATTATTCGGCCTATAAAAACAAACCGGTTATTGTAAAAGGCTGTTCGCGAAAACCAGTTCCTATGCGAGCGTATATTTTGGCTACAACTTATTTACAGCCATTTGCAAGAAGTATTATGTATGGAGAAGCGTGTTCTGCTGTTCCATTATATAAAGAATCTAAGAAATAACTTGCTTTTTTAAGATCATAACCACCACCTTTTAACGGTTTTTAGTATATTTGTTCCTACACATTTTAAACTACACACCATGAGAAAGCTAACGTTATTACTTTTTATTTTAGCGAACTTCACTTTTGTTCAAGCCCAAAATTCAGAAAAAGAATTGATTCAGAATACTGAAAAAGCAGTAAAGAAAATTAATGACACCATCGAAGGAGAAGGCTGGAAAGCAAAAGGAACCGTTTCTCTTTTATTAAATCAGTCAAGCTTTAACAACTGGATTGCCGGAGGAGAAGACAGCTTCTCAGGAACTCTTGGAATCAATTACGATTTTAATTACAAAAAAGACGATATAACCTGGGACAATAAGGTCTTGGCTTCCTACGGAATTTTACAAACTAAAACTGCTGATTTTGCAAAGAAAACAGATGACCGTCTTGAGTTCAATTCAATCCTTGGAAAAAAAGCTTTTGGCCAATGGTACTACTCTTATTTTCTAAATTTCCGAACTCAATTTTCAACTGGCTATATTTACGGCCTCGATGCAAATGGCAAAGAAATCAGAACCGAAAGTACTAAATTCATGTCTCCGGGATACCTGACTACAGGTCCTGGTATTTACTGGACAAAAGATGATAATCTTAAAATAAACTTTGCCCCTTTAACTTCAAAATTTACTTTTGTAGACAAGGCTTACACTACCGGAATCGATCAGGGAACGGGTGTGCAGTATATAGACGGAGATTACTTTGGTGTTGATGCCAATAAAAGTATGCGTTACGAACTTGGTTTTTACGCTTCGGTTTATTACAAATTAGCGATCATGACGAATGTAACTGCTGAAAACACACTGAATCTTTACTCCAATTATTTAGAAGATCCTCAAAACGTCGATATCAATTACTCTTTGAATATTATTATGAAAGTAAATAAATTTCTGTCCGCTAATTTGTCCTTCCAGGCAATTTATGATGATAATGCTTTTCAGGGCTTTCAAACCAGAGAAGTATTTGGTTTAGGAATAAATTTCGGATTTTAATTTACAGCACAAACCTCATAATTACCGCAGGAGCACTAAAATTTTTATCAATTAGGTTTTTGTAAAAAGACAAAGTTCGCAAGGCTATATAGATTTAGCTTTGCGAACTTTGTCTTTTATGAAGATACTTTATAACCTTAGCGCTCTTCGCAATAAAATCAATTTATTCCTGTTCTTCTTCTTTTTCTTCTTTCTCCACTGCATCCTTATAATCCGGATACAAGAATTTATTATAAGGAAATCTCGTTATATGAATCTGTCTTACAGCTTCATAAACTCTTTCTCTAAATTCTTCGAAATTCTCTTTATTTGTAGCCGAAATAAACAAAGCGTTATCTTCTCCTAAACGATGCATCCAAGTGCTTTTCCACTCGTCGAGCGTATAATGTCTTGGTGTTTTTTCGGTCATTAAATCATCTTCGTCAATTGTCAAATGTTTGTAGGCATCAATTTTATTAAAAACCATAATAACTGGTTTTTCATGCGCTTTAATATCCTGCAAAGTCTGGTTTACAGAGGCAATATGATCTTCGAAATCAGGATGTGAAATGTCTACAATATGCAAAAGCAAATTGGCTTCACGAACTTCATCAAGAGTACTTTTAAAAGAATCTACCAATTGTGTTGGCAGTTTTCTGATAAAACCAACTGTATCCGAAAGCAAAAACGGCAGGTTTTTAATCACCACTTTACGAACAGTTGTATCTAAAGTAGCGAACAATTTATTCTCAACAAAAACATCACTTTTACCAACAGCGTTCATCAAAGTTGATTTACCAACATTCGTATAACCAACCAGAGCCACACGTACCATGGCACCGCGATTGCTGCGCTGCACGCCCATTTGTTTGTCAATCGTTTTAATTTTTTCTTTCAGTAACGAAATTCTGTCACGCACAATACGCCTGTCTGTTTCAATCTCGGTTTCACCCGGACCACGCATACCAATACCACCTTTCTGGCGTTCAAGGTGTGTCCATAAACCTGAAAGTCTTGGTAATAAATAGATACACTGTGCCAATTCTACCTGCGTTCTTGCATAAGAACTTTCGGCTCTTTGCGCAAAAATATCCAGAATCAAATTCGTTCTGTCTAAGATTTTACAATCAATAATTTTAGAGATGTTTTTTTGCTGTGATGGCGACAATTCATCATCAAAAATTAAAGTCGATATATCGTTTTCTTTTACAAACAGATTGATTTCTTCAATTTTTCCCGTTCCCATAAAAGTCTTTGGGTTTGGGCGTTCCATTTTTTGCGAAAATCGTTTAATCACTTCACCACCAGCGGTAAAAGTCAAAAACTCTAATTCGTCTAAATATTCGTTAAGTTTTTCTTCACTTTGATTTTGAGTTACAATACCTACAATGGCAGTTCTCTCAAAATTTATAACTTCTTTATCTAACATAGCTTTGAATAAGGTGCAAATTTAATGATTTGTAAGCTACTACACTTATAGAATTCTGTTTTTAAGTTCTATTTAAGAAATTAATGCAATTCTATAAAAGATTAAACCACTTAGAAATTAAGCATTTTAAGGTTTTCGCCTTGTAAAACTTATTTCTAAATGGTTTAATAGCAGACCAAAAAATATCTTTTATTCGTAAATAAAAGTCTTTTCAGTTTTTACGATTCCATTTTCTTCGATCTGGGAACAAGAAATCGGAAAGTTTAATTTATTGTATTTGTATTTTCGGCTTACCGCAACTAAAGCAGTAGACGACGGGCTAAAATTTACCTCATTATTATACGATATTGCTTCGAAACTAAATTCATCTTCATGATAAGAAATCATCGGAACGATCACCTTATAATTATCTCCAAAAAGATTCTGAACAATTAATTGATCCACCGATTTTTTGTCATCAAAAGTGTAGGTTTTAGAAATTTTATCTCCTACTAAACCTTTATGTTTTGCAACATTATCATTAACATAAACGTATTCGATTTTACCATTAATCTGTTTGTTTTTATCGCGCGAAGTACGTCTTACAATAATGCCGTTCTCCACAATATATTCGAGGTCTTCAACTAAATTTTGGTGATTTGTACTTTTTTTAGTTGTTACTTTCACTCGTGCTCCTTCATAAACAAAGCTGACAACTTTTGTAATGTAATCTGGTCCATCCTGATACTTTTTTACAAATTTTGTAATATTGTTGTCCGCGTCATAACTGTAATTGATTACCTCTTTCCAGTCGCTTCCAACCTTATCTTTTACTGTCATGTCCAGCAAACCGTTTTTGTTGTAAAAGAAATGCTGCACCACATCTGAAGTGGTAATGGTTTGAATTTTCCCCTCTTTAAAAACGACTGTTTTGTTTACAATTTCTCCGTCTTTCGAGTTTTGGTAATTTGTCTTTACGATATTGATCTGCTTTAATCGAACAGGTACATCCTGATCCTGACTGTGAAGTAAGCATGGAAAAACCATCATCATGATGGCGATAAAATAGGTTTTCATGTGGTATTTGTATTGATTTGGGATGACCAAAATACAAAATTCCATCAAATTTTAACAGTTTATCACTTAAAAACTACATTTTATTAATTTAGGGCTTTAAATATAAAACTCTTAACTTATTGATCTTGTTTATTTCTCTCCAAAAATCTTCACATCATCAACCATAAAAGCACCATTAAGTGTTTTATCTTTTCCAGAGCCAGTATACTTAAAAGCGATATAGATATTTCCTGAAAATGCTGCTAAATCTATCGCGCCTGAACTTATAAACAGCCGTGAAGGTGTTGATAATGTTGGGAATTTTGCTTCGAGTTTCGTCCATTTTGCTTTAGTGACATTCGATCCGTCAAAATTATCAGATGCGTAAACTTCTAATGAATTTGATGGAGAATCTACCTTTAAATCATGCTGTGCACTTCTAAAAGAAAGCACTGCATTTTTGTAGCCTTTCAGATTTATTTTAGGAGAAACCAGCCACGCAACATTTTCGGCTGCGGTTGTACTTGTGGTATTAAACTCGGCATATCCATTGCCGGCATACAACATACTTTTCCATAGTTTTGACGCTTTTTCAACAATATTACTCCAGCCCGGCAAGGTAAAATTGACATTATTTTTTACGCTTTGAAAGTCTTCGGCAAAAAACGGAACATTTCTTTTTCCGTTCATTACAACATCTTTTTCAAACCTGACCATCAATTGATAATCAGATCCGAATTTCGTAACAATACCCCTTACTTTTCCGCTGCCTTCAGGTACCAAACCGGTCGCAAAATTGGCATAACTGCTGGTTCTGAAAATAATCTGATTTCCTGTTTTGTCCCTCAGATTCCAATTGGTAGAACCGCCCACATTATTTGTTTCTTCAAAATAATGACGGCCGATTGCCGCTTCTGTAAATTCAACATCGTTCAGTTCAATCAAAGTATTTAGTTTGTCGTCGCTTAAAGCTTCTTCTATAGAAAGCGACTGCACTAACTGCTCTTCGCCTACAACTTTACACGATGCATTTAATACACTTTTATATTCATTTTGCGAAATCCTGCCAATTGTTGGATCGCCTGCATTACTTACATACAAACTCCCAATTCTTAAACCTCCATAATAGATATCCGTAAATTGATTTTTAAGTTTTAGATATACTTTGCTGCCCACACGATAATCAATATAGGTATTTGATGCATCAACGGGAACACTAAAACCTGTTGGCGGTTTTTTTCCATCAGCTAATGTTTGCAGCGAAATAGTCTTAAAAAAATTACCTCCCTCGTCGCTCGATACTACATAGGCTTCTACAATATCATCATAAAGATATTGTTTAGCTGTACTGCCTGAAAGGTCATGTACTTTTTCTACCGTATTATTTACTGTAAAATTCGGCTGTGAGCATTCTAAATTAGGTGTTTCAACCTCATTATTACAACTGTAAAAAAGTAAAAATGACATTGCAAAAAATGAATTTAAAAATTTAGTTTTCATAATAATTTTGTTTTCAATTTTATAGACCAATCGTAAGATTAGCAAAATACGTTCTTCCGTATCCATAATAATATCTTGGGCCAAATGATGGAGTACCGCTGGAAAAATCCTGATTTAGAGCTCTAAAGTTAGCGTCTCTTGCCTGCTCAAAACCGCCAGTTTTATAGACAGCACCCAAAACATTATTTACACTGACAAAGAGTCCCACGTATTTACCATGTACACGCCATGATTTTCCTCCGTTAAGATTTAATAATGAAACAGGATTAAACTTTTCTTGTTTTAGTAATTCGGTGCCGCGTTCATTTGTGGCTTCCGAAAAAGGAAAGCCATTGACCGGATTAATATAAAACTGTGCTGTTCTGGCAATTGGCGACACATCGATATAACTTTCAGAGAGATAATTGATATTTGCTCCCAGCCACCAAAACTTAGGATCTCTGTATTCAAATCCCAGAGAATATGCCTGCTGGGGCATTCCGGGCTGTTTGTAGTTTTTAAGATAGGCACGGCCAAAATCATATGCAGCCTGAGTGTCTTCTTTTGCAATAGCAGCATCATTGGTGATCGAAACATCGGGGTTACTGTTGTAGGTATAATTTCCGTAAGCTGCAGATAAGGTACTTTTAAAAGTCGATGAAATCTGGTATTCAAAACTCAATTCGGCACCTGTATTTTTTTTGTCTAAATGTGTCAGTGTCTGAGTTACAAATGCATTGGTGGGATTATATCCTCCTCCTTTTTCAAAAATTCCTTCAGCATAAAAAAACGAAGTTTTGGATGTATTTTTTATCAAAGCATAATAAGTAGTCAATCTCATTTTGAGTTTAGGCGAATGGTACACATAATTGGCTTCGGCACTGCTTATGTTTTCGCTTTCTATTCCGTCGACAACTGAATTGTTGATGCGTGAATTTGAAAAGGTATTACGAAGCGAAGGTGCCCTGGTTAGATGTGCTCCGTTAAAAAACAAGGATTGTCTTCCGGAAATTTTATAGGTAAACCCGCCTTTGAAACCAAAATTTTCAAAATTTACTTTTTCGCTTCTGCCGAGAGAAGTTGTTGAGTAAATTCCGTTTTGATACAATCCTTCTCTCTGATAATCTGAAATAGAGTAGGATTGTCCGAGATAAAAATCGGTTTTTTTATACGAGAATCGAAACTGTGTAAAAGCGTCGATTGTATGCGCCAGCAAATTGTAATTATAGCCGTAAATATCTCCTTCTTTTACTTGCCGATTCGGGTGCTGTAAATCAGATTGTGATGTATCACCTTTATAAAAAGGATCGATATCGTCAAAATAGGCACCACCGAGTAAGTCTAAAAGATATTGAAAATTATGCGATTTAAGATTTTTGTAGGTTACCCCGCCATCAAAAAAAATGTTTGGCGTGAGCTGCGAATTGAAATTGGTACTTGCGGCAAAAGTCTTGTCATCGGTTCGGTCCTCATATAAAACATAATGACTTTGGGCCGGCTCATAACCTGAAACTACTCCCTCAGAATTTAATACCTGTCTTTGGTTGGCACGATATAGGGCATCCCAATCTATTTGGGAATTTTCTAAAAACAATGTTTTACTTTCCGCGGCATTTTCAAAATCAGGGATAAATTCACCTGAAAATTCGCCGTTATCTTTTGCATATAATGAACTGAAATAGCTGGGTAATTTTCGATAATATACAGGATCAGGACTGTCTGCATTTTGGTAATCGATATTACTGTTTCCCACTTTCCCAAACTGGTACATGATACTCGAATTTAAGTTTAGGGTTTCATTTATTTTATAATAGTGATTGAGCATGAGCAACGGTTCTTCTACATTTTTTACTCTTGCATTTCTTTTTTCGCCGTTTTGCCAGCCCCAGTACGAGTTGTATTTTTCATTGGTTAAGGACGTTACTTCATTGGTGTTGGCCGAATTTTTTCCGCGGGAATTGGGGGTATAAAATCCTGTAAAGTTTAGCGATTGTTTTGCATTTATCTTCTTTTCAATACTTACAAAAAAGGATTCTGCCTTGAAATTTGTTCCTTCAAAATATCCTTCATCAGACCAGCGTTTTCCTGCTGAAATAACATATGCCCAGCCCGAAGCGTTCATTCCTGAAGCATAGGTTCCGATGGCTCTCCAGTTATAAGTCGTGTTGCTTCCTGAAAATGTAAGCTGTCCTCCTTTTCTATAAATTGAAGCCCTAGTAAATATTTGCTGTGTTCCTAAAATACCGCCAAAAGTGTAATTTGATGGCGCGGCACCAACGGAGAATTCCTGATTTCGAAGTACATTATTCAAGCCTCCCCAATTGTTCCATTGCGGTCTTCCGTCATAAATTTTGTTCATCGTCATGCCGTTCAGCATCATGGTTCCGTTCTCGCTGTCTAAACCACGAGCCCTAAATCGGGCTTGGCCCCAATTGAAGGCTGCGGCCTGCATAAAAGCATCTTTGGAGGATTGTAAAAGACCAGAAGTCATTTCAGAAGAACTGTTGTCATCAGAAAAATCACTTTCTAAGAGTGAAATTAAAGCTGCAGGAACTTCATCTGAAAAAGCACTTTCTAATTGTATGACGCCAAGATTTAATTTCTGGCCGTAATTTGATTTTAGCTTTAAAAGCAAATCCTTATATCCTTGACTGTGAAGTAAGAGTAACTGCTCGCCTGGTATGGCAGAATGTAATTCGAATTTTCCGTTTGCTGTTGTAAGCTGTGTTATAGAAGAGTTCTGAATGCTTACGACAACATTCTCTAAAGGATTTTGTGTTTTAGAATCGATCACAATTCCCGAAAAAATTGTTTCTTCTTGTGCAAACGCTGCTCCAAACCGCAATAAAATTAAAAATGCTATGTAGATTTTTCTCATGAAAACCAATTTACTTTGATAAGGAAATGTTTTGGATTTCAAAACATTTTAATCTGAAGATCAAAAGATAAAATTGGTTTTTGGAAAGTATTCTAAATCAGGTAAATCAATAAAGACAGGGGTTCACCACAATTCAAATATAAAACAAAATATTAAATATAAATAAAATCTTGTTAAATTTATTATTTAAAAAAACGTTTATAACCGTAATCGTGTCTAAAATGATAGGGAAGTTTCTAATTTTGTATAACCTTTAAGCAGCAGTTGTTCTGATTTTAGAAACCATAAAAGCAATTAGAACGCCAAAGATTCCGATAAAAGCAAAAGAAAACTGCAGTCCGAAATTTTGTGCAATGTGCCCAATTACCGGAGGCCCCATTAAAAAGCCAAGAAAACTCACACTCGAAACAATTGTTAATGCTTCGCCCGCCGGTACCGTAGGGTTTTTTCCGGCCATGCTGTAAACGGTAGGCACAATAGTCGCAACTCCTAAACCAACAAGCATGAAAGCTATAGTACAAGGAATAAGATACGGCAGAAAAACTGCTGTAAAAAGTCCGGCAGAAATCATAACACCGCTGATCTGCATCACGCGTTCACGACCAAATTTATTGATTAATCCGTCTCCTAAAAAACGGCCTCCGGCCATCATAATCATAAACGAAGTATAGCCTAAAACCACTAAAGGCCCGGGCGCTTTTACGATATCTTTAAAATAAACACCGCTCCAGTCAAACATAACGCCTTCGCTTGCCATACTGCAAAAACCAATTACGCCGAGCCAGATTAAAGCACTGTCTGGTTTTGTAAATAATTTTTTCTTTTCTGAAGTTTTATGCTTCATTTTTTCCTTGGCTTTGACCAAAAATTTAAAATTAAAAGCCACCATTACTATTACTACTGCACCTACAATTAAAAAGTGATGATATGGCGTCAGGTTTAGAGCCAGCATTCCCAATCCTACCAAAGCTCCTGTAAATCCTGCGAAACTCCACATGCCATGAAAAGATGACATAATTGTTTTTTTGAAAAGCACTTCGGTATAAACGCCTTGTGTATTGACGGCTATGTTGGCTAGATTTCCAAATAACCCAAAAAGAAACAGGCCTAAAGATAATTGCAATGCTGTTGTAGCCAAACCTAAGTTAGTCAAACTTAAAACATACATTATTAAGGAGAAAATTAAAATGCGGTGACTGCCAAATTTGGTTACCATTTTTCCTGAAAAAGGCATAATAACCAACTGACCCATTGGGAGCGCAAAAAGTATCGAGCCCAAATCACCTTCGGTTAAATGTAAAGCGGTTTTGATATCCGGAATTCGGCTTGCCCAGGTTGCGAAACTCAATCCCATTCCAAAATAAAACATTCCCACAGCAATACGAATTCGGTTTAAATAAGAAGCCTTTGCTTCTCTATAAACTTTCTTGATTTTGCCTTTGGTCTGGAAAAGTGATAATGGATTAAAGTCTATCAAAATGCTGATTTTTTAGTTTGCTGCTATAAAAGTACTAAAAAGTTGCTTTATAGCACACCAAAGCGTATGCGGGCAGAAATTTATAACGTTATTGTTTATAAATTGGATATTTATTATGAACGAAAATTAGTGGTTTTTGTCACAGATCAAATAAAAATTCTCTAAATGAAAGTTTACCTCGAATTGCACTAATTCCCACCCATTACATTGAGTACGAACAGAATTAAATTAGCGGAAATTAGTGAAATTAATTTGTTGCATCTGTGGCAAAAACTTCTATAAATCAATCGTTTTTCGCTGTGCATTGCTTGCGATTGCGGCTTCGATAATCTGCATTACTTTTACGCCGTCCTGCGCTGTAACCGGCTCTGTAGTGTCATTTGTAATTGAATTATAAACGCCGTCGAAAAACGAAAAGTAATTTCCCTGCAAAGTCGGTACTTTTTCACGAATTGGTTTTCCGTCGATTTCTGTGTTTAAAATTCCTTTCAAATCTTCAGATTCTGTTCCCCAGGTTTCTAAGTTTGGTTTCTTTCCGATTTTTAATTCATCTTCCTGAATATCGCCGCGCTGTTTTACAAAAGAACCTTTTTTACCATGAATAGTAAAAGCAGGATTGGCTTCTCTCACAAAAAAACTGGCTTTCAGGCGTACTCTGAAGTCGTCGTAAATCAATAACAGATCGATCCAGTCATCGACTACAGAATTTTCCCTGGTAAAACGAATGTCTCCAAAAACCGATTTTGGCGAACCAAACAAACAAATTGCCTGATCGATTAAATGCGGACCCAAATCTTTCAGGATTCCTGCTCCATCATTTGCAGTTTCTTTATGTGCCTTTGGACTCAAAACGGGATTGTATCTGTCAAAATGGAATTCAGCTTCGACCAAATCTCCTAAAACGCCGTCGTTGATTATTTTCTGAATGGTTTTAAAATCGCTATCCCACCTTCTGTTTTGAAAAACGGCCAGCTTTAATCCTTTTTCGGCAGCGATTTGGGCTAATTCTTCAGCTTCAGCAACAGTTGTGGTAAATGCTTTTTCTACAACAGCATGTTTTCCTGCCAAAAGTACTTTTTTCGCATATTCGTAGTGTGTTCCCACGGGCGTGTTTACAATTACCAAATCGACATCGTCTTCTAATAAATCATCGATTGAAGGATAACTTTTTACGCTTGGATAATCTTCCTGAATTAGCTTTTTGCTTCTCTCCCAAGAACCTAAAAGTTCAAATCCCGGGTGAATATCTAAAAATGGAGCGTGAAAAACTTTTCCTGACATTCCGTATGATAATAGTGCTGTTTTTATTTTTTCCATTTGTATGTTGTTTTTTGCCGCAGATTTCCCAGATTACAAGGTTTTTTTAGCATCAAATTTTGCAAATTTTCACAAATTTAAAAGTTTTACACACGGTGATTTGCGTAAATTCGTGTCATTAGTGGTAGAAATCTGATGCAATGTATTTAAAAAAAAACTTTTAATCGATGCAATCTGCAGCTAAGTAAATTATTAAACCTTAGCTCGTTCGTATTGTTTTGGCCATTGAATTTCGTCGTTTAATTCTTTGGCGAAATCTAACGGTAAATTCGGATTTCTTAAAGATTCTCTGGCAAACAAAATTAAATCGGCTTGACCGTTTTCTAAAATTGCTTCGGCTTGAATGGCTTTGGTAATTAATCCCACAGCTCCTGTTAAAATATGGGCTTCTTTTTTTACTTTTTCTGCAAATGGAACCTGATAGCCCGGTTCAACCGGAATTTTTTGATGTGAAACCAATCCACCTGAAGAAACGTCGATTAAATCAATTCCTTTTTCTTTTAATATTTGAGAAAGCTGTACGGATTCTTCCGGATTCCATCCGCCCTCTGCCCAATCTGTTGCTGAAATTCGAACAATTAACGGCAGGTCTGCCGGCCATTCAGTTTGAACTGCTTCGAGGATTTCTAACGTAAAACGAATTCGGTTTTCGAAACTGCCTCCGTATTCATCGGTTCTTATATTAGTTAAAGGCGATAAAAACTGGTGCAGTAAATAACCGTGCGCACCGTGAATTTCTAAGACTTTATAACCTGCTTCAACCGCTCTTTTAGTAGCGGCCTTAAAATCGGAAATTACTTTTTGTATGCCGTTTTTGTCTAAAGCTTCAGGCAAAAAAGGTTCATTATCATGATACGGAACCGCACTTGGCGCAACGGTCTGCCATCCGCCTTGAGCGAAATCTAATTTTTTATTACCTTCCCACGGAGCCGTAACACTTGCTTTTCTGCCGGCGTGCGCCAGCTGAATTCCGGGAACGGCGTTCTGGGAAACGATAAATTCGTTGATTGTTTTTAGTTTTTTGATGTGTTCATCTTTCCAGATTCCGAGATCTGCAGGAGAAATTCTGGCTTCCGGAGAAACGGCTGTGGCTTCCTGAATGATCAAGCCAACGCCTCCGCTGGCGCGACTTCCTAAATGCACCAAATGCCAATCGTTTGCAAATCCGTCAATGGCAGAATACTGGCACATAGGCGAAATAACGATCCTGTTTTTTAAAGTGATATTTTTAATTGTAAGTGGAGAAAATAATATTGAAGCCATATACTGTAACGTTTATTGATTTTCGACTACCAATTGTGGGATAGTCGTTAGAAAAGTAAAGTTACAGCATCTTGTTAAAACTAGAAATCTAAATGTTTATTAATTAACAAACATTTAAAACCTTATGTATTATCTTGCACTAACAAATTAAAATAGAAACGCTACTTTTGTGCGTTAATTAAGAACTAAAAATACAAAATGGATATAGTTATCAAACTCTCTCAATTTCTATTGAGTTTATCTTTACTTATTATTCTTCACGAATTAGGGCATTTTATCCCTGCAAAATTATTTAAAACAAGAGTCGAGAAATTTTACTTATTTTTTGATGTTAAATATTCGCTGTTAAAAAAGAAAATTGGCGAAACTGAATACGGAATTGGATGGTTACCGCTTGGAGGTTATGTGAAAATCTCCGGAATGATAGACGAAAGCATGGACAAGGAACAAATGGCATTGCCACCGCAGCCATGGGAATTTCGTTCTAAACCGGCTTGGCAGCGTTTGATTATCATGCTGGGCGGTGTTACCGTAAACTTTATATTGGCGTTTATTATTTATATCGGAATGGCGTTTGCTTACGGAGATACGTATGTAGCCAATACTGATTTGAAAGATGGTGTTTTTGTAGAAAATCCGGCGATGATTAAAGCGGGCTTTAAAACTGGCGATAAACTGATCTCTATTGATGGGAAAAAAGTAGAAAATTTCGACAACAGCCTGAACATGAATATCATCATGGCGAAACAAGTTTTAATTGAAAGAGACGGGAAACAGCAAACCATCAAAATACCGAATGATTTTGTAGATCAATTGTCGAAACATGAAAAGGGTTTATTGGTTAACATTCGTGTGCCTTTTGCCATTGGGAAAGTTCCGGATGATTCTCCAAACCAAAATTTAAAAGCAAAAGATTTGATTCTTTCTCTTAACGGACAAAAAGTAAAATATTTTGACGAGGCAAAAATAATCTTAAACAGTAATAAAGGAAAAATAATTCCTGCTGTTGTTTTACGTGACTTAAAAGAAACCGCTATTACACTTAGAGTATCTGAAACAGGTACATTAGGAGTTATGACTGGCGGACTGGATATGAAATCACTGGAGAAGTTAGGATACTACAAAATAAGCACTAAAAACTATAGTTTTTTTGAATCTATTCCGGTTGGACTTGAAAAAGGCAAGGATCAGTTAGTAGGTTACGGAAAACAGCTTAAAATGATTTTTAACCCTGAAACAAAAGCGTACAAACAAGTGGGTGGTTTTGCGGCGATTTACAACATTTTTCCTGATTCCTGGAGCTGGGAAACATTCTGGTCTATCACTGCTTTATTGTCGATTATGCTTGGAGTTATGAATTTATTGCCAATTCCGGCGCTTGACGGTGGTCATGTGATGTTTTTATTATACGAAATTATCAGTGGTAAAAAACCTAGCGATAAATTCTTAGAGAACGCCCAAATGGTTGGTTTCGTACTACTTATCACACTGCTTTTATTTGCTAACGGAAACGATATCTACAAGGCAATTGTAGGCAGGTAAAAATATTTGATAAAAAGTGTGAAAATATTTTTGCGAAATTAAAAAATCAACTATATTTGCACTCGCTAAAAAGAGCAACAACTTCCTCCTTAGCTCAGTTGGTTAGAGCATCTGACTGTTAATCAGAGGGTCCTTGGTTCGAGCCCAAGAGGGGGAGCAACTATTTTTAGCAAACATATTTACCTTTAAGGTGATTCCTTCTTAGCTCAGTTGGTTAGAGCATCTGACTGTTAATCAGAGGGTCCTTGGTTCGAGCCCAAGAGAGGGAGCTTATTAAATACCACTTACGAAATGTAAGTGGTATTTTTTTTGTTTTAAATATAAGTAAACCGTTAATCAGAGCCCCGATGGCTATCGGGGTTGGTTCGAGCCCAAGAGAGGGAGCTTATTAAATACCACTTACGAAATGTAAGTGGTATTTTTTTTGTTTTAAATATAGGTAAACCGTTAATCAGAGCCCCGATAGCTATCGGGGTTGGTTCGAGCCCAAGAGGCGGAGCAACTATTTTTAGCAAACATATTTACCTTTAAGGTGATTCCTTCTTAGCTCAGTTGGTTAGAGCATCTGACTGTTAATCAGAGCCCCGATAGCTATCGGGGTTGGTTCGAGCCCAAGAGAGGGAGCTTATTAAATACCACTTACGAAATGTAAGTGGTATTTTTTTTGTTTTAAATATAAGTAAACCGTTAATCAGAGCCCCGATAGCTATCGGGGTTGATTCGAGCCCAAGAGAGGGAGCTATTAAATAACATCTACGGATTTGCACGGTATTTTTTGTTGTAAAATATAAGAAAACCGTTAATCAGAGCCCCGATAGCTATCGGGGTTGATTCGAGCCCAAGAGGCGGAGCTTATTAAATATCACTTAAATTTTTTAACTCCCGTTTTTTTACCTTTATATCATCTCTACTATGAACTGTGTTTACATTTTGCATTCTACTAAGCTAAACCGATTTTACATTGGATTTACATCTGACTTTGACACTCGAATGGAATTTCATAAAAATGCGCAATCTCATAAATTTACAGCAAATGCTGAAGATTGGGAATTATTCATTCAAATACCATGTGAAGATAAAACTCAAGCTTTAAATATTGAAAAACACATTAAGAAAATGAAAAGCAAAACGTATATTGAAAATCTAATCAAGTATCCTGATATTATACTTAAACTTAAAGAAAAATATAAGTAAACCGTTAATCAGAGCCCCGATAGCTATCGGGGTTGGTTCGAGCCCAAGACAGGGAGCTATTAAATAAAACTTACGAAATGTAAAGTGGTATTTTTTTTGTTGTAAAATATAAGAAAACCGTTAATCAGAGCCCCGATAGCTATCGGGGTTGGTTCGAACCCAAGAGGCGGAGCTTATTAAATACCACTTAAATTTTTTAACTCCCGTTTTTTTACCTTTATATCATCTCTACTATGAACTGTGTTTACATTTTGCATTCTACTAAGCTAAACCGATTTTACATAGGATTTACATCTGACTTTGACACTCGAATGGAATTTCATAAAAATGCGCAATCTCATAAATTTACAG
>Ga0247811_1000123_pt1 | contig 27047 bp, 23 predicted proteins | sample UWRJL134311R1_FD_189018 | JGI IMG/M metagenome (GOLD analysis project Ga0247811, IMG submission 189018) | Plant litter microbial communities from Arlington Agricultural Research Station in Wisconsin, United States - UWRJ-L134-311R-1 | ecosystem: Environmental > Terrestrial > Plant litter >...
ACGGCCACCGTGATGACGGCCGCGAGCTGACCGCGCACGAGCACACCGACGCCGAGACCGAGCAGCGCGAGCAACACGACCGCGATCGCCCCGCGGCCGAGCGCACCGGCGATCACGGCCGGTGCGAGCGCGACATCTACCCCGCCCATGCCCACGGAGACGAGCAGCACTGCGAGCGAGACTGCCGCCAGCACGATTGCCAGCGCCGCCCCCGCGATCGCCGTCGCCCCGGCCTTGCCGCCGAGGATACCGACGCGCGCGGGCCGGGCGAGGGCGGCACCGACGATGCCGCCGTACCGGTAGTCAGTCGTGCCGGCGAGCACGCCGAGCACGAGAACGGCGATGGTGGCGATGCCGATCGACCCGGCGGAGCCGCCCGAGCCGAGCACGTTGAGCGCGGAATACTGGAACGCGGCCGCGCCCGTGTCGATCGCACCGAGTTCGTCGGCGATGCCGGGTTCGTCTCCGAGCACCGTGCCGTCGGCCAGGGCGGGCAGCAACGTGACCGTGAGCACCTGCGTGGCGAGCAGCCCGCCGACCGCGACGGCGAGCGCCGCCCAGGTCGAACCGACCGTGCGTAGTTTGAGCAGTTCCGCGCGAAGCATCAGCGCACCTCCGTGTTGTCGTGAACGAGTGGGCCGTCGCCGGTGAGCGACAGGTAGAAGTCTTCGAGGTCGCCGCCGTGGTGCGCGGTGAGCTCGTCGACGCGTCCGCCGCCCACGACTCGTCCGTGGTCGATGACCACGACGTCGTGCGCGACCTGGGCCACCTCGGCGAGGATGTGCGACGACAGCAGCACGGCCCCGCCGCGCGCCGCGAATCCGTGCAGGAGTTCACGCAACCAGCGGGTGCCGGCCGGATCGAGCCCGTTGGCGGGCTCGTCGAGCACGAGCACACCCGGGTCGCCGACGAGGGCCGTCGCGAGAGCGACCCGCTGCCGCATGCCGAGCGAGAAGGTGCGCATGGCGCGGTCGGCCACCGCCGCGAGTCCGGTGTCGTCGAGCAGCGGCTGCACGCGGGAGTCGGCGACGCCGGCCATCGCCGCGGCGATGCGCAGGTGCTGCCGCGCGGTGCGGCCCGGGTGCAGTCCGCCCGCGTCGAGAACGGCGCCGACCGTACGACCCGGGTTCTCGAGATGCGCGTACGGCCGGCCATCGATGTGCGCCTCTCCGCCGTCGGGCGAGACCAGCCCGAGCAGCATGCGCATCGACGTCGTTTTGCCGGCGCCGTTCGGTCCGAGCAGGCCGAGCACGCGGCCGCGGGGGACGCTGAAACTCACCTCCTCGACGGCCGTCGTGCGCCGGTAGATCTTGCGCAGCCCGGAGGCCGCGATGGCTGGGATGTCGTGTTCTGTAGTCATATCCCCAGAGTGGATGTCGCGGGGCCCGGGCACCCCCGCCGGATGGCTAGTGCGTATACCGCCCACGCGACGGGGGCGCGCGCGGCGTCCCGTCGCGAGGGTGGAGACATGGAAAAGACAACGAAGAACACCCGTTCCCGCCGCCGCACTACGATCATCGGGGCGGCCGCGGCCGTCGTGGTCGTGTCCTCCGTGGCATCCGCTCTGCTGTTCAAGGAGCCGAGCGCGGATCCCGCGTCCCCGGCGCACGACGCTTCCGTGCAATCGGCCCTCGACTCGCTCGTCGCAGACGACGGATTTCCCGGCGCGATCGCCGCGGTGACCGACGCCGACGGCGACGTGACCGACTACGTGGCCGGCGTCTCAGACCTCGGCTCCGATGCCCCGCCGCCCGCCGACGGACTCGTGCGTATCGCGAGCAACACCAAGATGTACACCTCGGTGACGGTGTTGCAGCTCGTCGACGAAAAGCTCGTCGACCTCGACGAACCGGTCGAGACGTATCTGCCGGGATTGCTGCGCGGCGACGGCATCGACGGTTCCCGCATCACCGTGCGTCAGCTGCTGCAGCACACGAGCGGGTTGCCCAACTACACGTCCGCGATCGCGGGCGACCTGTTCGCAATCCGCGACACCTACCTCTCGCCGCGCGACCTCGTCGACCTGGCGCTGTCGATGCCGGCGTCGTTCGCCCCCGGCACCTCGTACCAGTACAGCAATACGAACTACATCGTCGCCGGGCTGCTCGTCGAGAAATTGACCGGGCGTCCCTTCGCCGAGCAGGTCGAGCAGCGCATCATCGAGCCGCTCGGCCTCGACGAGACGTTCTTCCCGGGCGTCGGCGACAGCGCCATCCCCGGCCCGCACGCCACCGGATACAACAACGACGCCGAAGGAAAGTTGAAGGACATCACCGAGACCGACCCGTCGTGGGCGTGGGCCGCCGGACAGATCATCGCTTCGCCCAGCGACGTCAACCGCTTTATGCGGGCGCTCGTCGGGGGCGAGCTGCTGAGCCCCGACACCCTCGCGCAGATGCAGACGACCGTCGAGGGCGACGAGCTCTGGGAGGGTGCCGGATACGGTCTCGGCCTGATCGGCTACCCGCTGTCGTGCGGCGGAGTCGCGTGGGGACACGGCGGCGACATCTCCGGTTTCGAGACGCGCAACGCGGTGGATGACACGGGGCGCGCCGTGACCGTCGCGGTGACCGCGCTTCCGGGCGCCCTGTCGACCGACGAGGACACGATCATCGCGACGATCGGCCACGTGGAACAGGCCGTCGACACCGCACTCTGCGCGGGCAGGTAGCCGCGCCGCTATCCCCGGAACCAGACCGTGGTCGCCCCGGGCAGCTCGTCGCCGTGCAACGGGCTGCTCGAGACGAGCACGTCGCCGAGGTCGAGCGCATACGGCGTCTCGCCGAACGCGGTCACGACCTCCCAGCCGTTCGGGCGCCGGAAGTGCAGAACGTCGTCCCGCGCGGTCGGCACCCACTCGAGCTGCTCGACCGTCTGCAGCGACCGACGCAGCGCGAGGGCGTGGCGGTAGAGCGAAAGCGTCGACCGCGGGTCGCCCTCCTCGAGCGAGACCGCGTAGTCGGCGAACCACTGCGGCTGGGGCAGGTGGGCGCCGTCGGTACCGAACCCGTACGAGGTGCCGTCGGGGCGCCAGGGCAAGGGCACGCGGCATCCGTCCCTTCCGAAATCCGCCCCTCCGCTGCGGAAGAAGGTCGGATCCTGTCGCGACGACGCCGGGATCTCGGCCACCTCGTGCAGCCCCAGCTCTTCGCCCTGGTAGAGGTAGCTGGCACCCGGCAGCGCGAGCATAAACAGCGTCGCGGCGCGGGCCCGCCGCTCGCCCGCCGCCCGGTCGAGGTCGGGCGCCACTCCCCCGCTGACCACCCAGTCGGTTCCCTGTTTCCGCACCGGGTCGCCGTTCGCGGCGCGCGCCGGATGCGGCAGCCCGTACCGGGTCGCGTGCCTCACGACGTCGTGGTTCGAGAGCACCCAGGTGCTCGACGAGCCGGATGCGTGAGCGAGTTCGAGGTTCTCCTGCACTACACGCCGAAATTGCCCGGCGTCGAAATCGGCCTGCAGCAGGTCGAAGTTGAACGCCTGCCCGAGGCTCTCGCGGCTGGCGTAGAGCGGAACCCGCGACTTGTGCACCCACGCTTCGGCGACGGCGGTGCGCGGCGGATCGTACGACTCGAACACCCGCCGCCACTCGGCGTACACCTCGTGCACGTCGTCGCGGTCGACCATGGGGTGCAGTCCGTCGACGGGCAGCGCGTCGAGTTCGCTGCGCGAGAGCAGCGGCTCGCTCATGTCTTTCGTGAGCATGTGCGCGACATCGATGCGGAAACCGTCGACGCCGCGGTCGGACCAGAAGCGCAGCGTAGTCACGAAGTCGGCGCGCACCTCGGGATGCGACCAGTCGAGGTCGGGCTGCTCGACCGCGAAGTTGTGCAGATACCACTGCCCGTCGTGAACACGCTGCCAGGCCGGGCCGCCGAACATCGACACCCAGTCGGTCGGTGGCGTCGTGTCATCCGGCCCCTCCCGGAAAATGTAGCGCTCGCGTTCCGGCGAACCGCGGCCGGCGGCGAGTGCCCGCTGAAACCACTCGTGTCGGTCGGAGGTGTGGTTCGGCACGATGTCGACGACGACCCGGATGCCGCGACCGTGCAACACCGCGACGAGCTCGTCGAAGTCGGCGAGGGTGCCGAGCCGCGGATCGACATCGCGGTAGTCGGCCACGTCGTAGCCGCCGTCGGCGAGCGCCGACGGGTAGAACGGGCTGAGCCAGACGGCGTCGATGCCGAGGGTCTCGAGGTAGTCGACCCGGGAGGTGATTCCCGCGATGTCGCCCAAGCCGTCACCGTTCGCGTCGGCGAAGCTGCGCGGGTAGATCTGGTAGACGGCGCCCTGGCGCCACCACGGAGCGGACTCAGGCACGCGTCATCCCTTCACCGCACCCTGCGTCACGCCCTCCATCACCCAGCGCTGCGTGAACAGGTACACCACGATCGCGGGCGCCATGGCCATCAGGTAGGACGCGAACGAGACGTTGTAGTTGTTGCTGAACTGGGTCTGGAAGATCGCCTGCACCACCGGGAGGGTCTGCATCGCCGGATCGGAGGTGATCAGCGACGGCAGCATGTAGTCGTTCCACGACGCGAGGAAGGCGAAGATCGCGACGGTCGCGCTCATGGGGGCGAGCAGCGGGAAGATCAGCTTCCAGAAGGTCTGCCAGGTCGTCGCGCCGTCGATGCGCGCGCTCTCCTCGAGTTCGAGCGGGATGGAGCGCAGGAATGCGGTGAACAGCAGGATGCTGAAGCTCAGCTGGAACATGATGTGCAGCAACGTCACACCGATCGGATTGTCGAGGTGGGCGAGCCCGGTGAGCTGGATCTGCGGCAGCGCGAGCACCGGGAACGGGATGAACATCGCCGCGAGCAGGTAGAAGAACGACCACTTGAACAGCTTGTGGTCCCAGTTGCGGGCGATGGCGTACGACGCGAACGCCCCGAGGATCACCGTGCCGCCGACGGTCGCCGCGGTGATCAGCACCGAGACGACGAACGCGGCGGGGAAGTTCGTGAGGTTCCACGCGGTGACGAACCCGTCGACGCTGAACGGCGCGGGCAACGAGAAGGCGTTGCCGTCGACGGCCTGCGACTGCGTTTTGAACGCGGTGGTGAGCGTGACGTAGAGCGGCACGATCACCGTGACCGCACAGAGGATGAGGATGATCGTCAGCGGCCAGTTCTTACGCTCGCCGCCGACCTTGCCACGGCGTGAGACGCGGCGCGGGCTGTCGGTCTCGAGGGTGAGTTGCCCGTCGACGGTCTCGGCCACGAGGGCGGGTTGTACGGTCATCAGAGCTCGTTCCTTCCGCGGGTGAGTCGCAGTTGCAGTACGGAGATGACCACCACGACCACGAAGAACATGGTGGCGTTGGCCATCTGGTAGGCGTAGTCGCCGCCGGTGAACCCGGTGACGATGGTCATCGCGATGCTTCGGGTGGCGGTTCCGGGACCGCCGCCGGTGAGACCGACGATCACGTCGTAGGCGTTGAGGAAGTTCTTGAAGCCGAGGATGGTGTTGATCACCACGTACCCGGCGACCAGCGGCAGGGTGATGCGGAACAGCTGCTGCCGCTTGCCCGCACCGTCGATGTCGGCCGCCTCGTAGACGTCGCCGGGGATGGCGAGCAGGCCCGCGATGTAGATGAGCAGCGTGCCCGGGATGGCCTGCCAGGCGGTGACGATCACGATCGCGATCCAGGCGAGGTCGGGGTTGGCGAGGATGCTCTCGCTCAGCCAGCCGATGCCCGTCGCCTGCCCGAAAAGCGGCAGCGAGTTCGAGAACAGGAAGTTGAACACGTAGGCGATGATGATGCCCGAGATCACCATCGGGATCACGAACACGGTGCGCAGCCCCGTCTTCAGCTTGATCTGCGCGGTGAGCCCCACCGCGAGCAGGAACGCCAGCACATTCACCAGCACCACGGTGAGGGCCGCGAAGGCGAAGGTGAACAGGTAGCTCTGCAGGATCGCCGGGTCGGAGAGCATCGCCACGTAGTTGATCAGGCCGACGAACTCCCAGTCGCCGAAGCCGATCGAGTTGGTGAAGCTGAAGAAGATGCCGATCACCGCGGGCACCGTGATGCACAGCGTGAACAGGATCAGGCTGGGCACGAGGAATGCGAAGTAGATGCCCTCCGTCCTATGCAATCGTGACGGTCGCGCCACGGTGGTCTGGGTGCGGGCCGTCTGGGTGCGGGCCGGCGCGGTCATCGTCGTCATACGAGGCTCCTTTGCCTTGGATGCTGCGGTCTACTGCCGCAGGGCGAGCCGGGCCCAGTCGGCGTCGAGAACGCTGAGGTTGCGTTGTACGTCGCCGCCGAGCGCGATGCCCTGCGTGTAGTTCTCGGTGGGGATGGTGAGCGGGATCGCCTTCGACGGACCCTGGTAGAACTCGGCGGTGTCGTAGTACTGCTTCATTCCGATGATGCGTTCGTCGGTCACGGGGGCGGCATCGGTGGTCGTGCCGTACCCGAGCTGCGACGCGTTGTACGCATCCATCACGTCTTTCTGGAACAGATAGCTCAAGAACTCGCGGGCCGCCTCCTGGTGGGCAGACACCTCGGGAATCCACGCCGCGAGGTCGATGTTCACCCGCACCCGCAGGTCGTCAGGGTCGTCGGTCATCGGCAGCGGGAACGTGCCGAGCTCGAGGTCGGGCGCCGTCTTCGCGATCTCGCCGAACGCCCACGGGCCCTGCAGGTACATCGCGGCCTCGCCCTGCGCGAAGGCGAGGTTGCCGTCGCCGTAGCCCTTGCTGGCCGCATCGGCGTTCGTGTAGCCGTCGATGAGCTGCTGCATCCGGTCGACGGGATCGGCGAAGTCTTTCTGGAACGACACGGATGAATCGGGGCCGACGTCTGTGCCCTCGTCGTACAGCTTCTCGAAGAAGTCGGCGACGTCGATGTCGCCGCCCACCGTGTAGTCGAACCATCCCTGTGCCACGGTCCACGGGTCTTTGAACGTGCCGTAGAACGGCGTGATGCCGGCCGCCTTCAGCTGGTCGCACGCCGCGATGAGCTCGTCGTAGGTCTGCGGCACCTCGATGCCCTGGTCTTCGAAGATCTGCTTGTTGTAGATCACGGAGGCCGCCATGACCGAGTACGGCAGCACGCTCGTGCGTCCGGGATAGGTGGCGTACTGGTCGACGAGGTCTTGCACCTCGGGGAGGATGCGGTCGGCCTCGGGCATGTCGCTCAGGTCGCTGAGCGCGCCGCGCTCCATAAAACGCGCCATCTCCATGTTGTAGTTCAGCAGGCCGAGGTCGGGCGGGTTGCCGCGCAGGAAGCCGGCCTGCAGGTTGCTCGAGGTGTCGAGAGTCACGTGCACGTCGTCGTGGGTGGAGTTGAAGTCGGCGATGAGATCGCGGAAGTACGGGATGGCCTCGGGCTTGCTGAGGTAGAACCGCACATCCTCGGCGCCGCCGCTGCCGGCACAGCCCGAGAGCGCCGAGCCGGCGAGGGCGAGACCGAGGGCGGCCGCGACGAGGCGCGGCGTCTTTCTTCTGGATCCTGCGGGGTTTCGAAGCACGTCGTTGTCCTTCCGAGTAGCGCCATTGCTATCCGACCGTTGTTGCTGCGCCGACTAGATCTTGCCCGCGCATCAAATTTCTTGGGACCATAATGCGACTCGGAAAAGAAAGGGGCAAGACTCTTGCAGAAATCCCCGGATGCGCGATCAGTCGCCCCGCGCGCCAGCCTCGACGCGGTTCTGGGGTTCGCGTGGGACGCCGGCGTCTTCGTCAGCGACGACGCGATGGCCGGCACCGGACACACCCGCACCACCACGATCGACGCCCTCGACGAGCTCATCGGCACCGGCCTGCTGCGCGAGCTGCCGAACGCCCGGTCGACCGGCGACTACCGCAAGGGCCGGCCCTCCCGCCGCTTCGAGCTGCGCGCCGACTACGCCGTCGTCGTCGGAATCGATGCGGGCCGCGCACACCTGACCACCACGGTCGCCGACCTGCGCGGCACGACCCTGGCCACCGAGAGTGTCGAGCTCGACGTCACCCACGACGACGTCGACGCGCGGCGCGGCGCGATCGTCGCCGCGATCGACTCGGCGTTGGGCGCCGCCGCGCGCACCCGCGACGACGTGCTCGCCGTCTGCGCGGGCGTGCCCGCCCCGGTCGACGCCCGCGGGCACTCGCCCGAACACCGCGACGACTTCTGGCGGCGTATGAACCCCGGGCTCGTCGACCTGCTCAGCTGGTCGCCCATCGTGCGCATCGAGAACGACGCGTCGCTCGCCGCGGTCGCCGAGGGTTCGGTCGGCAGCGCTACCGACAGCAACGACTACGTGGTGCTGCTCGCCGGCGAGCGCTTCGGCGCGGGCGTCGTGGTCGACGGCCACCTGTTACACGGAGCCCACGGCGGCGTCGGCGAGACCGTGGCGTTCGACCACATCGCCGGGGTGGGCACCGCCGACGGGCTCGGTACGCGGCTCACCGAGTGGGTGCGCGCGGCGACGCCGCCTCCGGGTCATCCGCTCTCCGGCGCCCCGATCGAGAAGCTCACCGGGCGTGCCGTGGTCGAACTGGCCCGTGACGGCGACGCCTGGTCGCGCGAGTTCGTGCAGCGCGCCGGGGTGCTGGTCGCCCGCATCGCGGCGGTCTTCGGCAGCCTCTTCAACCCGCAGCGCATCATCGTCGCAGGGGCCGTCGTCGAGGGCCTCGACGAAGTGATCGAGGTGGCCCGGATGCGGCTGCCCGACGAGCTCGACCTCCCCGCGCCCGAGCTGCTGTTGTCGTCGCTGGGTTCGACGTCGGTCGTCACGGGAGCGGTGTCGGCTGCGATCGACGCCGCCCGGCGCGGCGTGCTGCACCTGCCGCGGTAGTACTGCGGTAGCGCTCGTGCCCGGCGGCGCTCAGCGCACCTGTTTCGCGCGCTCACGATCGAGAAATTACTCGGGTCGGGACGCACGCGGAAGCCTCTCCCTAGGGACGCGATGGGGGCTGAAAATCACACATGACTTTCAGTTCCTTCCCGAATTACTCCCCGTCTGTTCAAGCGGCGTTCGATTGGGCTGCCGTAGTGGCTCGCGTCAGAGAAAGCACGCCGACGGGTTCACAACCCGCATCTGTCACTCCCAGTGACCTTCTCGTCGGAGCTCTGCTCGCGCATCCCGACGAAGACGGCGAAGTTCAGGTGCTGCTCGAGCACTTCGGCCTAACCGCACCGGACATACTCGGGACCGAATACGAACGCGTTTCCGCCTCAAGACTGGATAGAGCCGCACAATCCGCCGGGCGGCGACGGCTTCCGGAGGGTCCCGGCATAGACGACATCCTTACAACAGCGGGAAACTACGCTGGAGGCCGTGTGTTGTTGCTGCATCTCGTGGGTGGACTGTTAACCAGCAAGACAGACTTCACAACACGGCTGGAACTCGCACTGTCCCGCATCGGCGAGGACCGCGAGGCGATTGTCCTCTCCTACGAGCGATGGGTCAGAACCGATCCCCAGCACAACGGGGTCGCCGGTCGCGACCTTCGTGTCTGGTTCGCGAAGAACAACCCTCGATCGCCGGTTAGCGTCGCACGCTTCTCAACTGACGATGTGGGATCGACCGACATCGATTCCGCAGAGGCCGAGCCTTCTGACTTCGTCGGCATTTCGGCCGAGTCCACCGCGCTCGCCTATTTGGTCGCATCGCGCGCCCTTGTGCCCCCACTGGCTGTAGGGCTCTTCGGCGATTGGGGCAGTGGCAAGAGCTTCATGATGCGCGACATTCGATCCCGGGTCAAACGGCTCGTGGCGTTATCGGCGGCGCAAGAACAACACACGGCGTCCGTGTGGAAGAACATAAAACACGTCCAGTTCAATGCTTGGGAGTACGTCCATGGCGATCTCTGGGCGGCCCTTCTCGAGAAGGTATTCACCACACTCGACGCACGGGCGGCGGATACCAGCCTCGTCGCGGCACGTCGTAAACCGCTGATCGCCGAGCTTGAGCGACGTAACAGCGCGGTTGCAATTGCTGGTTTGCGTTCAATTGGACTTCAGATCCAGCTCAACGTGGCTCGGGCGACTCTGAGGAGCGCCGAGGAGGAGCTCGCTCGAGAAGAACACTTAGCGGACAAGAACTCCGTTGAGGCGCTAACCGCCCTGCACACTGTGCGGGCCGTACTGGACAACCAGTGGAAAGAAAATCAATACGAAGGCTTGGTAGGCGACATCCATGACCTCACCCGAGCGTTGCAAGAGGCATCGCGAGAGGTCCGAAACGGGCGTGCCGTGCTCGGACCGTACTGGCGTAAACCCACACATATCTTGGCCGCGACAATGCTGGCGCTCGTCGTTCCGTTTTTCGCCTGGGGGTTGCAATGGCTGCAGACACAGCCGATCTTCAGTGACCTCCCCGAGGTGAATTCGGTATTGGCAGCGCTAGCAGTCAGCGTGCCGGCATTCACGGTCTGGCTGCGGGGAGTTACGAGCTGGAGCGCGAAGCAGCGGGCACTGATCGAGCGCACACAAGAGAAAATCGACGCGGATCTGCAGCGGCCAGTCCTCAATGCGAAAACCGGTGTCGAAAGTGCCAAGGCGCGCGTCGCGGACAGAGCGTCTGAGCTCTCCGCCCAGGATGAAGAACGCTTCGCCGAGCAACGAGGGGTTTCGCAGATTCAGGCCGAAATCGATGAGATTACCGCTGGACGAGCGCTCGTTGATTTTGCCGGCGAACGCAGCGTCGACTATCGCCGCCGACTCGGGCTACTCGGCGTGGTGCGCGACGACTTGCGAACGCTGGCGCGAGAAGTTCAGGAGAACAATCGGCGGGCCCAAGATCGTGACGCACCCGACTTCGATAAAGACATGGCTAATCGGATCGTCTTGTACATTGACGACCTCGACCGGTGCCCGCCAACGAAAGTCGTGCAGGTGCTCGAAGCGGTTCACCTGCTCTTAGCCTTTCCGATGTTCGTGGTTTTCGTCGCAGTCGACTCGCGCTGGCTGACATCTGCATTGGTGGAGGAATTACACGTTCTGCGCCGGCCCGACAGCGATGCCGAATCGTTCGCCACAAAAGGCGACACTTTCAACGACTCTCCGACAGCGTGCGACTATTTGGAGAAGATATTTCAAGTTCCGTTCTGGGTCCAGCCGTTGTCAGGCGAGCAGCGCGGAGCCATCATGCAAGGGTTGCTCGCTCCTTCGCTACGCGCGGACGCCGTCACCGACGACACGATCAAACGTTCGCTCAAGCTGAGCGCGGACCAAGCAGCAGCACTCGACGGAGTGCTCGGACGCGCGGCGTCCGACTTGCGATTCGAATCAAGTGTGCTCACCCTCTCGCAGAGCGAACTTGAGTTCATTGGGAGCTTCGGCACGCTAATCGGCGACACGCCTCGCCGGGTCAAGCGATTCGTCAACACGGTGCAGTTCTTGTTGTCGATCCGACCATCGTTATCGGCGACAGGTGAGCGTCCTCCGCGTCAAGCGGTCGCCCTCTTCGCCGCGATACATGACGGTTTGCCGAGCGTGTCGCGCGCGGTGTTCGATCCCGAGAACGGAGCCAGCGCCCTCGCGGATCTCATCGCTGGAGAGGTCGACGAAAGCGAACGGAGTCTGCTCGTGGCCTGGCTGGAACTCCCGGGCCATGACGTATGGAGCCAAGCGACTCTCAACGACATTGGGACGGTCGGCGCAATGGTGCAGCGTCTGGCGTTCGATCGACCCGGCGGCGCTCAGCGCACCACGTCGTAGACGGCCTTGATGATGCCGTTCGAGTAGACCTCGTGCTCGACCAGATCGAGCTTCTGCAGCAGGTCGCCGCTGTCGTCGAACAGGCGGCGGCCCGCGCCCAGCACGAGCGGGAAGATCAGCAGGTGGTAGCGGTCGACGAGACCCGCCGCGGCGAGCGCCTTCGCAAGGGTCGCGCTGCCGTGCACGATGATGTTTCCGCCCTCGGGGTCTGCCGCTTTGAGCGCGGCGACCTCGTCGACCGACCGCAACACGCTCGTGTTGTTCCACTCGGGGTTCTCGAGCGTCGTCGACACCACGTACTTGGGCATGGCGTTGTACTGCGGAAACTCGTCGGTCATGCTCGGCCAGACCGGCGCGAATTCGTCGTAGCTCACCCGGCCCATAAGCATCGCGGTGGCCTCGAGCTGCTCGCGACCCTTGATCTCGTAGGCGGCGGGTTCGAACGGAACCTGCTTGAACGTCCAGCCCGCCTGCGGATAGTCGCCGTTGCCCGGCGAGTCGATGACGCCGTCGAGGCTGATGAATTCGGTGACGATGAGCGTGCGCATGGGCGGGTTCTCCGATCGGTGGGTGCCGTACCCACTCTGCCCGATCGCATCGCGCAGCGTCTACCGGGTCGAGGCGACCGCGTTCAACCGGCCCGCGTACCGCGCAGGGGTCTCGCCGAAGCGGGTTTTGAACGCGACGATGAAGCCGCTCGCCGACTCGTAGCCCACGTCGCCCGCGACGCGCTGCACGGGGTGCCCGCTCGCGAGCAGCCCGGCCGCCGCGTGCAGCCGGGCACGGATGCGCCACTCACGGAAGCTGCTGCCGGTGTCGGCCACGAACGCGCGCGCGATGGTCTTCGCGCTGACACCTAGCCCGTCGGCCCACTCGCGCAGCTCGCGCGCATCGGCGGGGTTCTCGAGCAGGGTCGCCGCGACCGCGCGGGCACGCGAGTCGCGGGGCAGCTCGACGACGTCGTGGTGCACGGGCGACGAACCGATCAGGTCGGTCAGCAGCTCGCGGCAGCGGATGCGGCGCGCGGCTCCGGGCGAGGCGTCGGCGAGGTGCAGAAGCAGTGCGCCGGCCAGGTCGTCGGCCCGCATCATCCGGGGTCGGTCCCACTGTTCCCCCGCCGGCCGCAGCGCCGGATCGGTGTAGAGGCTGATCAGCTCGCCCGGCCCGTCGAAGGTCATCTCGTGACGCAGCCCCGCCGGAATCCAGGCGAGGTGCTCGCGGCGCAGCCGCCAGCGGTCCCCGGCCGCGCGAAGCTCCATCGAACCGTCGCTCATCCAGGCCAGTTGGTCTTCGTGATGTTCGTGCGCATCGAAGCGTGTGCCCGCGTCGACGAGGGAGCGCGCCGCCGTGAAATTGTCGGATGTCGCTTCAGCGACATTCGGCGCGGTAACGAGCGTGAGTGGCTCGCCGAAATCTACGGCAGTGGACATCATGCTGTCTTTCTCCGATCACTGCTGTCCGATCACGACGATGGCGGACTCGATAAGGCAAGGCTAACCTGACTGCGTCCCGCGCACCACTATCTCCCATCTCCCCGACTCTCCATCTCCCCACCTCTCCATCTCTCCATCTCTCCATCTCTCCATCTCCCCGACGAAGGAATCATGACCGTCACCCGACACACAGTTACGACGGCCGGCCGGCTGATCGCCGCGACCGTCTCCCTCGCCCTCGCGGGCGTCGCCCTCACCGGATGCACCGCAGCGTCCAGCGCGCCCGACGAGAACCCCGACTACACCACCGAGCCGAGCGACAGCTTTCCGCTCACCGTGGAGCACCAGTTCGGCGAGACCGTGATCGACGCCGAACCGCAGCGCATCGTCGTCGTCGGGCTCACCGAACAGGACATCCTGCTCGAACTCGGCGTCACGCCGATCGCCACCACCGAGTGGTACGGCGGACAGCCGGGCGCGGTGTGGCCGTGGGCCACCGACCTGCTGGGCGACGCCGAGCCGGTCGTGCTCGACACGGTCGACGGGTTCCAGTACGAGAAGATCGCGTCGCTCAAGCCCGACCTGATCATCGGCACCAACGCCGGGCTCACCGAAGAGACCTACGGCAAGCTGACCGACATCGCGCCGACCGTCACGAGCATCGACGGCTCCGAGCAGTACTTCTCGAGCTGGCAAGACCAGACGCGCCAGGTGTCGGCCGCCGTCGGCCGGTCGGCGGAGGGTGAGGCGCTGATCGAGGGCGTCGCGGCCGCCTACGAGGAGGCTTCGGCGCAGCATCCTGAATTCGCGGGCCTCACCGCCACCTTCTCGCAGGGAACCCCGTACGAGGGAAACCTGTGGGTCTACCCCGACGGAGTGAACACCGACTTCCTCACCGACCTCGGCTTCACCATGACGCCCGGGCTCGAGGACTACGCGCCCAACCCGGGCGAGCAGGCGCAGATCTCGCCCGAGAACATCGGCCTGATCGACGCCGATGTGATCGTGTTCGCCACCGAGAACCCCGAGGGTGTGGGCGAGGTACTCGAGTTCGGCACGACGTCGAGCCTGAGCGCGGTCACCGGCAACCACGCGGTCTACACCGACGGCGTGCTCGCGGGCGCCATCTACTTCCTCACCCCGCTGAGCCAGAAGTACGTGATCGAGAAGCTGGTGCCCCGCCTCACCGACGCGGTCAACGGCGAAGCACCGCAGAGCACCGAGGGCTGACGACAGCCGTGACGCGTGTTGTCGAGCCGCCGCTTTTCGCGAGCCCAGGGGTGCGCGCGAGCCCGTCGCCGGTCGGGCGCGTGGCGCGGCGGCGACGGGTCTTCGGACTCGTCGCCGCCGTCGCGGCCCTTGTCGTGGCGGTCGTGCTGAGCGTGCTGATCGGTTCGAAGCAGCTCGCGCCCGACGAGATCTGGCACGCGCTCACCGCCTACTCGGGCACCGAGGCCGACCAGATCATCGTCGACCTGCGGCTGCCGCGCACTCTCGTCGGCATCGTCACCGGCATCGGGCTCGGGGTGTCGGGCGCGGTCATCCAGGCGCTCACCCGCAACCCGCTCGGCGACCCGGGCATCCTCGGCGTCAACGCCGGAGCCGGCCTGTTCGTGGCCCTCGGAATCGCGCTGCTCGGCGTCGCCGTGCCCGCGCAGTACCTGTGGTTCGCGTTCGTCGGCGCGCTCGTCGTCACCGTGCTCGTCTACCTCGTCGGTTCGGCGGGCACGGGAACCGCCGACCCCGTTCGCCTCACCCTCGCCGGCGTCGCGATCGCGGCCGTGCTCACCGGAATCACCACCGCGATGACCCTTCTCGACGACACCCTGTTCAAAGCCCTACGCGGCTGGGACGCCGGCTCGTTCGTCGAACGCGGCCTCGACGTCGTAGTGCCGGCAACACCGTTCGTGCTCGTCGGACTCGTCATCGCGTTGCTCTGCGCGCGCCCGCTCAACGCGATGGGTCTCGGCGACGACCTCGCGGCGTCGCTCGGCACCCACATCGTGCGCACCCGCGTGCTCTCGGTCATCGCGATCACGCTGCTCGCGGGCGGCGCCACGGCGATAGCCGGACCGGTGGCGTTCGTCGGCCTGATGGTGCCGCACATAGCGCGCTGGATCGTCGGCCCCGATCAGCGATGGATCCTGCCCTACGCCGCCGTCATCGCGCCGACAGTCCTGTTGGTTTCCGACATCATCGGCCGCGTCATCCTCTGGCCCAGCGAAGTCCCCGTCGGGGTCGTGACCGCGTTCGTCGGAGCACCCGTGCTGATCGTCCTCGTGCGCCGCGCGAAGGCGAGCACGCTGTGACCGCCACGAGCATCGACTTCGGCGCACGCACCGTCGTGCTGCGGGTCGGGCCGTTCAGCCGACGGTTCCCGCTGCGAACCCTGCTGGTCTCGCTCGCGCTGTTCGCATCCACCCTCGCGGTCTCGGTCGCCGCGCTCTGCCTCGGCGATCTGCCGCTCTCTGTGCCCGAGGTCGTCTCCGCGTTGCTCGGCCAGCAGAGCGGCATCGTCGAGACCGTCGTGGTGGAGTGGCGCGCACCCCGCGTGCTGGCCGCCGCGGTCTTCGGCGCCGCTCTCGGCGTCTCGGGCGCGGTCTTCCAGTCGATGACCCGCAACCCGCTCGCGAGCCCCGACATCATCGGGCTCTCCGCCGGTTCGTACGCGGGCGGTCTCTTCGTGATCATCGTGCTCGGCGGCGGTCCGCTGCTCATCGCCGCGGGCGCGCTGGTCGGCGGGCTCGCGGCCGCCGCACTCGTCTACGTGCTCGCCTACCGCAAGGGCGTGCAGGGGTTCCGGCTGATCATCGTCGGCATCGCGATCTCGGCGATGCTCAGCTCGGTCAGCACCTACCTCGTTCTCCGCGCGAAGCTCGAGGAGGCCCTCACCGCGACGATCTGGGGCGCCGGTTCGCTGAACCCCGTGGGATGGTCGCAGTTCGTCCCCTCGCTCGCGGTGATCGTCGTAGCGTTCGCGATCCTCAGCGCTCTCGTCGCGCCGATGCGCCAACTCGAACTCGGCGACGACGCCGCCAGCTCGCTCGGTTCGCGCGTCGAGGGCGCCCGCCTCGGCCTCGTGCTCTGCGGCGTCGCGCTCACCGCGGTCGTCACCGCAGCGGCCGGCCCGATCGCGTTCGTCGCCCTCGCCGCCCCGCAGATCGCGCGACGCCTCACCCGCTCGGCCGGTGTCACGCTCGTGCCGTCCGCGCTTTTGGGCGCCCTTGCCCTGTCGGCGTCCGACATCATCGCCCAACACGCGCTGCCCGTCACGATGCCCGTCGGCCTGGTGACCGTCGTCATCGGCGGCGGCTACCTCGTCTGGCTGCTCATCCACGAAACCCGGAGACGACTATGACCGCCCCATCCCGCCTCGCCGCCGACGGCGTGACCGTCGGCTACGACAACCGCGTGATCTCGCGCGAGCTCTCGGTCGAGATCCCCGACGGGTCGTTCACCGTCATCGTCGGCCCGAACGCCTGCGGCAAGTCGACACTGCTGCGCGCGCTCTCCCGGCTCATCGCGCCGAGCGAGGGTCAGGTGGTGCTCGACGGGCGGCCCATCGCATCGTACAAGTCGAAGGAGGTGGCCCGTATCCTCGGGTTGCTGCCGCAGACGTCGCTGTCTCCCGACGGCATCACCGTCGCCGACCTGGTCGCCCGCGGGCGTCATCCGCACCAGTCGTTTATGAGGCAGTGGTCGACGTCCGACGAGGCTGCGGTGTTGTCGGCGATGGATGCGACGGGCGTCACCCCGCTTTCGGGCCGGCTCGTCGACGAGCTCTCGGGCGGTCAACGACAGCGGGTCTGGGTCGCGATGGTGCTCGCCCAACAGACCCCGCTCATGTTGCTCGACGAACCCACGACGTTTCTCGACATCGCCCACCAGATCGACCTGATGGAGCTCTTCACCGACCTCAACGAGCGGGGCAGCACGCTCGTCGCCGTGCTGCACGACCTCAACCAGGCGGCCCGGTACGGCACCCACCTCATCGCGATGAAGGAGGGCGCGGTCGTGGCGCAGGGCGCCCCGTCGCAGATCGTCACCGCCGAGCTGGTCGAGGAGGTGTTCGGGCTGCGCTGCGTCGTGGTGCCCGATCCGGTCACGGGAACGCCCTCAGTCACTCCGATCGGCCGCGAGCGGAGCAGGGCACTGCGGGTCTGACCCGGGTCAGCCGGTCGGACCCGCTACAAACCGCTCGACCGCGCCGACCAGCCGAGGTTGTCGACCACGCCCTCGAGCTCGGTCAACAGGTGGGTCGCGATGGCGTGATTGTCGAGCCGGTCGGCGTGGATGCTCTCCAGGTAGGCGAGCCACTCGGACCACGACCGGTTCGTCGCCCGTTCGATCGCTTCGATTCTCGAGTTCGTCACGCCTCGATACTAAAAGAGCCCGCCCCTTTCGGGACGGGCTCTATTCAGACGCGCAGGATTAGACCGGAACCTTCTCGGGCTCGGGCTTCGGCTCCTCGATGTCGTCGTGCGACAGCGACGGGTGGGCGCGCTCGAGCGATGCGCCCTCGACGTCGACGTTGGGCAGGATGCGGTCGAGCCACTTCGGCATCCACCAGGCCGACTCGCCGAGCAGGTGCATGACGGCCGGGATGATCAGCAGGCGAACCACGAACGCGTCGAGCAGCACGCCCAGCGCGAGGCCGAGACCGATCGACTGGATCATCACCGAGTTCGAGAACATGAACCCGCCGAAGACCGAGATCATGATCAGCGCCGCGGCGATGACCACGGTGCGGCCGGCGTGCAGTCCGCGTTGCACCGCGAGACGGGCCGGGGTGCCGTGGGCGTAGGCCTCGCGCATGCCGCTCACCAGGAAGAGCTGGTAGTCCATCGCGAGCCCGAACAGGATGCCGACCACCAGAATAGGCAGGAAGCTCAGGATGGGGCCCGGATCGTGCACCCCGAAGACCGGCGCGAGCCAGCCCCACTGGAACACGGCCGTGATGCCGCCGAACGACGCGAACAGCGAGAGCACGAAGCCGAGCGTCGCGGTGAGCGGAACCAGGATCGAGCGGAAGACGAAGATCAGGATGATCAGCGAGAGACCGACCACCACCAGCAGGTAGAGCGGCAGCGCGTCGGCGAGTTTCTCGCTGACGTCGATGTTGCCCGACGCGTTGCCGGCGACACCGAGTTCGCTGACGCCCTCGATGTCGAGACCGCGCAGGTCGCGCACGAGCTGCTCGGTCGACTCGCTCGTCGGGCCGCCCTCGGGCACCACTTGGAAGGCGAGCAGCATGTCGTCGTCGGATGCTCCGATGGGGGCGATGGCGACGACGTCGTTCTCGGCCTTCAGGATGGTTCCGATGCGCACCTGCTCGGCGACCAGGGTGTCGTCGGTGACGGCCTCGTCGAGGTCGGCGACTACGATCAGCGGGCCGTTGACGCCGGCACCGAACTTGTCGTCGACCAGTTTGTAGGCCTTGTACGCGCTCGAATCGACGGGCTCCGACGATCCGGCCGGAAGGCCGAGTCGCATCGACAGCGCGGGGATCGCGATGATGAGCAGCACGGCGACGCCGGCGACCACGGTGATGACGGCACGCACGGTGCTCATCGGCTTGGTGGGGACCTTGGCCTTGTTCTCGGCCTTTCCGATGCGGGCGCGCGCCTTCTTGGTGAGGATCTTCGCGCCCACGATCGACAACACGGCCGGTGTGAGCGTGATGGCGATCAGGATAGCGACGAGCACACAGATCGCGCCGACGGTGCCCATGAGCCCCAGGAACGGGATGCCGGTCAGGTTGAGCGCGAGCAGGGCGATCAGCACCGTCGAGCCGGCGAAGACGACCGCGTTGCCGGATGTTCCGTTGGCGAGCCCGATCGACTCGGCCAGCGGTACACCGCTCTTCAGCTGTGTGCGGTGCCGGTTGAGGATGAACAGCGAATAGTCGATACCGACGGCGAGGCCCAGCATCACGCCCAGAACCGGGGTGACGGAGAGCATCGTGATCGTGCCGGAGAGCGCGAGCGAGGCGAGCACGCCGACGCCCACACCGATGATCGCGTTGATCAGGGGGAGGCTCGCGCCGATGAGGGTGCCGAGCATGATGAACAGCACGACGGCGGCGAAGATGACGCCGGCGATCTCTCCCGGGCCGAGGATCTCCGGGATGCTCGCGGCGATGTCGTTCGACACCTCGACCTCGACGCCGTCGATCGCGGCGTCGTTCATCTCGGCCACCACGGCCTCTTTCGCCTCGGCCGGAACCAGGTTGAGCGACTTGTCGAACTGGATGCCGGCGACGGCGGTGGTGCCGTCCGTCGACACCTGGCGGATCGCGGAGGCGAGGTCGAGCAGGTCGGAGCCCTGCTCGAGGGTGGTGCTCTGCGTCTCGAGCTCGGTGCGGCCGGCGTCGAGCGTGGCCTGCTGGGTCGCGATCTGCGCGGTGAGCTGAGCCTGCAGTGCAGCAGGAGCGGCGGCGGCCTGGGCCTTGGCTGCGTCGAGCTGGGCCTGTCCGGCATCGAGTTGAGCCGTGGCATCCGTGATCTGCGTACGTCCGTCGACGATCTGCTGCGCCGAATCGTCGAGCTGCGCCTGCGTGTCGAACGGGTTCGTGGTCGCCTTGACGTCGTCGAGGCTCTCCGTCTCGGTGAGCAGGTCGGCGATGGCCGTCTTCTGCGTGTCGGTGAAGGCGGAGTCGTCGGTCGTGGTGAACACGACCGTTCCGCGGCCGCCGCTCGCCGCCGGGAACTTCTCGGAGAGTTCGTCACTCACCTTCTGGGTTGCGGTTCCGGGGATGCTGACGGCAGACGTCAGGGTGCCGCCGAACAGCGCGAACGCACCGCCGGCGAGGCCGAGGATAACGACCCAGGCGACGATGACCAGCCAGGCGCGGCGGGCTGAGAACCGACCGAGTCGGTAGAGAAGGGATGCCATGTTCCTCGGGTTCCTTGCTTAGCGATGTGGATTAGCGGTGTAGGTGGTGAAGGGTTGAGATCTCACATCGCGTCATCGGGAAGGAGGGTCCGGTAAGAAGAGCTAGTTGGGAGGGCCGTATCCGCCGCGCACGGTGGCGATGAGGCGGTCGAGCAGGTCGTTCCAGACCGCGCGGGACGCGTCGTCGAGAGCGCCGCCCGTCTGCGTGATCCAGCGGTGGGCGAGCACGCCGAGGCCGTTCATCAGCGAGCCGACGAGAATCTCGACCTGGAGTTCGTCTGCCGCGATGCTGCGAGCCGCGGTCTCGCGGGACATCTGCTCGGTGGTGCGGGTGAACACGTCGTTCATGGCCGTGTGCGAGCGACTGTCGGCCCCCTCGTCGAAGAACACACCGGCGAGGTAGGAGATGACGGCGGGAAGGTCGATGCGGCTCATGCCGGCCGCGAACTCGGTGAGCAGCGATTCGCGGGTGCCGTCGGTGACGGGCTCCAGATCGGTTTTCGCGCGGAACTCCTCGACGGTGCCCGTGAGCAGCCGTGTGCACGTGGTCACCACGACGTCGTCGAGCGAGGCGAAGTGGTTGAAGACCGTGCGGCGCGAGACGTCGGCGCGCTCGGCCAGTTCGTCGACGCTGAAGCGCGGATTGCCCCGCTCGCGGATGAGTGCGTCCGCAGCATCCAGAATCGCCTGACGGTGCCGCGCCTTGAGGGCGGCCCGTCGGTCGAGGGTGCTGGAAATCGTCACCTAGCTACACTAAGTGCAACGACGCACGAAATGCAGTGATCTCCCGCTCGAAATGCTGCGATTTCGCTGGGAGAACCGCTTATAGAACGTGGTGCCGTCCGCTCGGCAGCACCAGCGGTTTGCCGGTGAGCGGGTCGCCGATCACCCGGCTGTCGAGCCCGAACACCTCTTTCACCAGCACTTCGGTGATGACCTCGTCGGGTCCGCCGATGGCATGCACGCTCCCGTCGCGCACCGCGACCAGCTCGTCGGCGTAGCGGGCGGCGAGGTTCAGGTCGTGCAGCACCATCACGATCGTGGTGCCGCGGTCGCGGTTGAGGTCGGTGAGCAGGTCGAGGACCTCGATCTGGTGCGCGACGTCGAGGAACGTGGTGGGCTCGTCGAGCAGCAGGATGTCGGTCTCCTGCGCGAGCGCCATGGCGATCCACACCCGCTGCTGCTGGCCGCCCGACAATTCGTCGACCGAACGGTCGGCGAGATCGGCGATGCCGGTGGCGGCGAGAGCGTCGGCGACGGCCTCGTAGTCGCGCGGACTCCACCGGGCGAGCATGCGCTGGTGCGGGTGGCGGCCGCGGCCCACCAGGTCGGCGACCGCGATGCCCTCTGGGGCGACCGGCCGCTGGGGCAGCAGGCCGAGCGTGCGTGCGATCTCCTTCGACGGCTGATGCTGCAGTGATGCGCCGTCGAGCATGACCCGGCCCTTCTGCGGCGGGATCAGCCGGGCGAGCGCGCGCAGCAGGGTCGATTTGCCGCACCCGTTCGCACCGACGATGACGGTGATCTTGCCGGGTGCGATGGCGAGGTCGAGTCCCTCGACGACGATCCGGTCGCCGTACGCGAGGGTGATGTCTTCGGCGGCGAGACTGTGGGCGTGGGTCATATCGAGCTTCCCGTGCGGTTCGAACGGATAAGGAGGTAGACGAGGTACGGAGCGCCGAGCACACCGGTGATGACGCCGACCGGGTACCGGTTGTCGAAGGCGAACTGTCCGACGAGGTCGGCGACGAGCACCAAGAGGGCGCCGATGAGACCGGATGGCAGGGTCAACGAGGCCCCCGGTCCCACAATGCGTGCCGCGATCGGCCCGGCCATAAACGCGACGAACGCGATCGGACCGCTCGCCGCGGTGGCGAAGGCGAGCAGCGCGACGGCGCCGACGATGAGCACGATGCGAGTGCGCTGCACACGTACCCCGAGCGAGGCGGCGGAGTCGTCGCCCATCCGCAGCACGCCGAGATGACGTTCGTGCAACAGCAACACCGGAACCAGCACGACGCACGCGATCGCCACGGGCATCACGCCCGACCAGGTCGCGCCGTTGAGGCTTCCGGTGAGCCACTGCATCGCCATCTGCAGGTCCCACGACGCCGCTCGCGACAGCACGTACGACACCAGGCTGTCGAGCATCGCCGCGACTCCGATGCCGATGAGGATGAGCCGTGTGCCGGCGAATCCGCGCCGGTTGGCGAGCAGGTAGATCGCACCCGCGGTGAGCAGCGCCGCCAGCAGGGCGAGCAGCGACACGGCGGTCTCGCTCAGCGAGAAGACGATGAGCCCGATGACGGCCGCGGCGCTCGCCCCCGAGCTGATGCCGATGATGTCGGGCGAAGCGAGCGGGTTGCGCAGCATCGTCTGGAAGGTCACGCCCGCGACGCCGAAACACAGTCCCGTGACGAGGCCGAGCGATGCGCGCGGCAGCCGCAGGTCGCCGACGGTGAACGACGCCCCGGGAACCGTCTCGCCGAGGATGACACGGATCACCTTGTCGAGGCCGTAGAAGGTGTTCCCGACCATGAGGCTGGTGAGGAAGGCGACGAGCACTGCGACGGCGAGACCGCCCGTCAGGAGGGAACGACGCCTGACCCGCGCCCGCCGTCCCGCGATGAGGGTTTCGGTGCTCACAGTTCTCGCACTCTCTGCCGACGGACGATCCAGATGAAGAACGGCGCCCCGATGAACGCGGTGATGATGCCGACCTCGATCTCCTGTGGGCGCGCCACGACGCGTCCGACGACGTCGGCGGCCACGAGCAGCGCCGCGCCGGTGATCGCCGAGAACGGCAGCAGCCAGCGCAGGTCGGTTCCGACGAGCAGGCGGCAGAGGTGTGGCACCACGAGTCCGACGAAGCCGATCGGCCCGGCGATCGCCGTCGCGACACCGCACAGCAGCACGGCGCCGGCGGCCGAGATGAGGCGCGCGCGCAGCACGTTCTCGCCGAGTCCGGCGGCAAGGTCGTCGCCGAGGGCGAGCATGTTCATGCCGCGCGCGGAGAAGAAGCAGATCGCCGCGCCGACGACGAGGAACGGGATGATGAGGCTGATGCGTTCCCAGGTCGCGCCGCCGACGCCGCCGATCTGCCAGAACCGGAAGGTGGTCAAGACGTCGACCCGCGGCAGCAGGATCGCGCTGACCAGCGAGCTGAAGGTCGCAGAGATCGCCGCGCCGGCGAGCGCCAGCTTCAGCGGGGTCGCACCGTCGCGACCGAGCGATCCGACCGTGTAGACGAAGGCGGCCGCGAGAGCGGCTCCGCCGATGGCGACCCAGATGTAGGCGTGCGGGTCGGACATTCCGAAGAAGGCGATTCCCGCGACCACGGCGAGAGCGGCCCCGCTCGAGACCCCGAGGATTCCGGGATCGGCGAGCGGATTTCTCGTCACCGCCTGCATCGTGGTGCCCGACAGCGCCAGCGCCGCACCGACGAGCAGCGCGAGAACCGTGCGCGGAATGCGTTTGACGACGGCGGCCTCGGCGATGCCGCTCGTGTCGCCGCCGAGCGCGGAGAACACGTCACTGATCGACACCACGCGGGTTCCGAAGGCGACCGAGAGCACGAACAGCAGCGCCAGTACCGCGAGCCCCACGGCGAGCCAGGTCAGTCGTACCGCCGTCGAACGTCGCAGGCGTGCGACATCCGACGGCGGCACGGTCGGCTGAACCCCGATCAACCGGCGAACGGTGCGGCCAGCAGGCCGAAGTACTCGTCGGCGCCCCACCCGATGGAGAGCGGCGACGGGTTGGCGGAAGCCGCGAGCGGCGAACCGTTCTCGAGAACCACGATGTTGCCCGCGGCGATGGCGGGGATCTTCGACAGCAGCGGGTCGGCCTGCAGCTGGGAGACGATCGCGCCGTCGGCCTCGCCGTAGGTGACGAAGACGTCGACGTCGGAGAAGCGGTCGGCTTCCTCGGCGCTCACGGTGACGTAGAACTCCTCGGTGCCGGCCGACTCTTCATCGACGACGGTGGGCATCGGCATACCGTGGTCGGCGAGGAAGCCGGGGCGCGTGTCGTGCACGGTGTAGAAGCCGATCTGGCTGAAATCGGTGGGATCGATGTACGAGAACAGCACCTTCTTGCCGTCGAGCTCGGGGTGGGCGGCGATCGACGCGTCGATCTCGGACTCGAGGTCGGCGACGAGCTGCTCGCCCTCGGCTTCGAGGCCGAGCGCCTTCGAGTTCATCAGGATCATGTCGTCGAGCGACGTTCCCCACGCGACCTCGGGGTAGGCGACGACCGGCGCGATCTTCGAGAGCGTGTCGTACTCTTCCTGCGTGATACCGGAGTACGAGGCGAGGATGACGTCGGGCTGGGTGTCGGCGACGGCTTCGAAGTCGATGCCGTCGGTCTCGTCGAACAGCACGGGCGTCTCGGCGCCGAGCTCTTCGAGCTTGTCTTCGACCCAGGGCAGAACGCCGTTGTCGTCGTCGTCGCCCCAGGTGACCTTGCTCATGCCGACCGGCACGATGCCGAGCGCGAGCGGAACCTCGTGGTTCGACCAGGCGACGGTCGCAACGCGTTCGGGCTTCGACTCGATCGTCGTGGTGCCGTAGACGTGCTCGATGGTGACAGGGAACACGCCGTCGCCGGCTGCGGTGTCAGCGCTGTCGGCGGCCGGGGCGCAGGCCGCCAGGGAGAGGGCGACGGTTGCGACGGCGACGACGCCGAGGATACGTAGGTGGCTCAAGTTGATCCTTAAGTAGGGAACGTAGTTATGTAAGGCTTACCTACCCTACTGGTACGGTCAAGAGTATTGACACCGCCCAGAGGACTTCCATGACCACCACCACCGTCGAACTCGACGATTCGCTCGCCGCCGCCCTCGGTACGGAGGCGGCGCAACTCTGGCGACACGACCGTGGACCGGCGCCTACCCGGCTCTACATCGCGCGCTCCCCCGACGGCTCCCCGCTCGCCGCCCTGCTCACGACGCGGCGGCCCGCGTCGTCGTCGACGAAGATCGCGCACGCTTGGCGCGCCGTCGACACGCTCGGTTCGGATGTCGCGTTCGCCGGTCTCGTCGACGAGGTGGTCGTCGACGCGCTCGCCCTCGGTCACGTCTCGGTCAAATGGCAGACCCGCGACGACTCCGACTCCCCCGGGCTCTCGGAGCCCGAGCGCCTCGGGTTCGAGCGCATGCGTTCGCCCTACGCGTCGGCCGCGGGCACCGAAGGGGTCGCCGGGTTCGTGCGCTGGCTGCGGCCCGTGCCGCACGACGAACCGCCGTACTACTCGCAGACGAGCACGTTCACGTGTGGCGCGGTGACGGCGCTCGTCGCATCCGAAATCCGCGGTTCGGGCGGCTTCGCCGACGACGGCGACAACCGCGACCGCGAACTCGATTTCTGGCGGCGCGCGAGCAACTATCCGAGCTGCGAACCGGTCGGACTGGCGGTGGCGCTGCGTGAATCGCTCGCCGACGCCTCCGGTACGTCACCGGTCGAGGTCTTCCTCGACACCGACGGGCCGGTGCTGCTCGAGTCGTACCCCGACGGATTCGACCGCACCTTCCGCGAGGAGCTGCAGGCGAACTCGCTGCGCAAGGCCGCGGGTTCCGACATCGCCGTGCGGCGGGAACGCGTGACCGTCGACGAGATCTCGGCCCGGTTGCGGGCGGGCAAGCTCGCGCTGCTGCTCATCGACCTCGAGCCGATGTTCGGATTCGCCGTGCCGCACTGGGTGCTGGCCCACGCCGCGGCCGACGGCGTCGTCATCATCGACGACCCGTGGATCTCGGCCAGCTGGGGCGAGACCTGGGTCGACGCCCACGAGCTGCCCGTGGCTGTCGCCGACCTCGACCGCATGCTCGCCTGGGGCGACGACGGGTACCGCGGAGTGGTGTTCGTCACGCGCGGATGACCGGCGAGAAACGAAGAAGCCCCTCGCCAGCAGAACTGCTGATGAGGGGCTTCTTTCGAAGTGCACCCCCCCGGACTTGAACCGGGAACCCACTGATTAAGAGTCAGTTGCTCTGCCAATTGAGCTAGAGGTGCGTAGCGCTCGAACTTCAGCGCCGAGAAGCAAGATTAGCATGAGTAAAACACCCCTGCGACACAAGGAGCACCATGAGCGCCACAAAACTCGAAATCGGCACGAAAGCACCCGGATTTTCGCTGCAAGATCAGGATGGTGCAACCGTATCGCTCTCGGATTTCGATGGCCAGAAAGTAATCATCTACTTCTACCCGGCCGCGGGAACCCCGGGCTGCACGAAGCAGGCCTGTGATTTCCGCGACAACATCAACTCGCTCAAGGCCGCCGGCTACCAGGTGCTCGGGGTCTCGAAGGACGCGGTCGCCGACCTGAAGAAGTTCCAGGGCGAGCAGGGGCTCAACTTCCCGCTGCTGAGCGACCTCGACCTCGCGGTACACAACCTGTACGGGGCGTTCGGCGAGAAGAACCTCTACGGCAAGACGGTCACCGGGGTTCTGCGCTCGACGTTCGTGCTCGACGAGTCGGGCACCATCGAGCTCGCGCTCTACAACGTGAAGGCGACCGGCCACGTCGCGAGCCTGCGCAAGAAGCTCGGCATCGACGCGTAGCCAGAGCTGATGAGCCGGTTCCGGCGCGATGAGGTGTCCGCGGCGGCGTCATTTCGCCGAACGCGGCTCGCGAGCGCGCGCCAGCGATGGGGCTAGACGTCGCGGCGCGACGTCTCCGCGAGCACCGGCTTCGTGAACAGCAGCACCAGCACGATGATGGCGGGCGCGAGCAGCAGCCAGCCGATGTCCACGCGCGCGCCCATGCCGGTGAAACTGCCGAGCGCGATGGCACCGAGCAGCACCTGCACGACGATCGCGGCACCACGGATCCACGCCCGACCACGCAGCGAATTGAGCGCGATCACGAACACCCAGATCGTCGCGATGGCGACGCAGACGGTGAGGGCCACCGCGCTCGGAAACGAGTCAGGCGTGGCCACGAGCAGGTCGAAGATCAGCACCACCGTGGTCGCCGCGAGGGCCGCCGCCTCGATGAACAGCACCGCGGCGAGCGCCAGCACCAGAGGGTGGTGACGGCGCCGAGATCCGCCATTTTCCGCGGATTCG
>Ga0247811_1000126_pt1 | contig 27010 bp, 25 predicted proteins | sample UWRJL134311R1_FD_189018 | JGI IMG/M metagenome (GOLD analysis project Ga0247811, IMG submission 189018) | Plant litter microbial communities from Arlington Agricultural Research Station in Wisconsin, United States - UWRJ-L134-311R-1 | ecosystem: Environmental > Terrestrial > Plant litter >...
CATCTCCAGCTCCTTCGCCGATAGCCGCACCCGCTCGTCGAGCGCCGGGAACGAGGCCTCGCGCACCTCGTCGTCCCAGAGCAGCGACTGCAGCATCAGCACGTCGCCGCGCACACGAAGCGCGCCGAGCCGGGTCTTCTGCCGCAGTGCGAAGTGCACGATCGCCGTGCGTTCGCTCTCCTCGAGCGTGCGGCGCAGCAGCGCGTACGCCTTGTTCGACTTGGAGTCGGGTTCGAGAAAGTAGCTGCGGTCGAACATGATCGGGTCGATCTGCTCGTTCGGCACGAACTCGACCACGTCGATCTCGCGGCTGCGCTCCTGCGGCAGCGACTGCAGGTCGTCGGCGGTGAGCACCACGGTCTGCTCGCCGTCGTCGTAGGCCTTGTCGATGTGGTCGAAGTCGATGATCTTGCCGCAGATCTCGCACCGCCGCTGGTATCGGATGCGCCCGCCGTCTTTGTCGTGCACCTGGTGCAGCGAGATGTCGTGGTCTTCGGTGGCGCTGTAGACCTTCACCGGCACGTTCACCAGGCCGAAGGTGATCGCGCCCTTCCAGATTGCTCTCATGTAGACAGTGAACACATCTCCGCGCGCCGGGGCAATGCCTTTCGCCGCCGCGCGCCCTCCAGCACCATGGTGCTATGGCAACGAGCACAGCAGAAGACCAGACGGTCTCCGTCGACGGACACCGCATCAAGCTGACCAACCTCGACAAGATCCTCTACCCCGCCACCGGCACGACAAAGCGCGACGTCATCGACTACTACGCGCGCATCGCCGAGTTCCTCATCCCCCACGCCGCCAACCGACCGGCGACGCGCAAACGCTGGGTGCACGGGGTCGGCACCGCGGATGACCCGGGGCAGGTGTTCTTCCAGAAGAACCTCGACGACTCGACCCCGAGCTGGGTGAAGCGCCGCGCGATCGCACACAAGGACCACACCAACGAGTACCCGCTGGTCAACGACCTCGCCACGCTCACCTGGCTGGCGCAGATCGCGGCGCTCGAGATCCACGTTCCGCAGTGGCAGTTCGGCCGCACCGGCACGCAGAAGAACCCCGACCGGCTGGTGCTCGACCTCGACCCCGGGCCGGGCGTCGGTCTCGCCGAGTGTGCCGAAGTGGCCCGCTTCGCCCGCGAGATCCTCGCCGGCATGGGGCTCGACCCGTTGCCCGTCACGAGCGGCAGCAAGGGAATCCACCTGTACGCGGCGCTCGACGGAAAGCAGTCGAGCGACGAGGTCGCGACGGTCGCCCACGAACTCGCCAGGGCGCTGGAAGCCGACCATCCGGATCTCGTCGTGAGCGACATGAAGAAGACCCTGCGCGACGGCCGCGTGCTGGTCGACTGGAGCCAGAACAACGGCAACAAGACCACGATCACGCCGTACTCGCTGCGCGGCCGCGAGCGGCCCACCGTGGCCGCCCCGCGCACCTGGCGCGAGCTCGGCAGCAAAGACCTGGCCCAGCTCGAGTTCGACGAGGTGCTGGCCCGCGTCGCCAAGCGCGGCGACCCGCTCGCCGGACTCACCGCGGGACACCTTGCGTCGCTCGAACCGACGCCGGACCGCATGGCCGGCTTCGACCGCCTGGAGAAGTACCGCAGCATGCGCGACGGCGCGAAGACGCCCGAACCGGTTCCGCAGGAGGCCGCCGAACCGTCGGACGGGTTCTCGTTCGTGATCCAGGAACACCACGCCCGTCGGCTGCACTACGACTTCCGGCTCGAACACGACGGCGTGCTCGTCAGCTGGGCGCTGCCGAAGGGTGTGCCCACCGATACCAAGACCAACCACCTCGCCGTGCAGACCGAAGACCACCCCGTCGAGTACGGCAGCTTCGAGGGGCGCATCCCCGCGGGCGAGTACGGGGCCGGCGAGGTCACCATCTGGGACGCCGGCACCTACGAGCTCGAGAAGTGGCGCGACGGCGAAGAGGTGATCGTGGTGTTGCACGGCGAGAAGCACGGCACACACCGCTACGCGCTCATCCACTCGGGCGGCGAGGGGCGGGCCGAGAACAACTGGCTGATCCACCTGATGAAGGAGCAGCCGGGTGAGGAGCACGAGACGAAGACGGATGACGCCCCTCCCGCCACACGTGCGAAGCCCACCGCGCGCACCACCGGCAAACCGCCGTCGCCCATGCTCGCCACGCTCGGCAGCACGACCGACGGTTCGTTCGACGACGAGAGCGAGTGGGCGTTCGAGATGAAGTGGGACGGCGTGCGCGCGATCGCCGAGGTGCGCGGCGGTTCGACCAAGCAGGGCGAAGTGCGGCTGTTCAGCCGCAACGGCGTCGACATCTCGGTCAGCTATCCCGAGCTGGAAGAGCTGCTGCACGCGGTCGAGGGCGACGCGGTGCTCGACGGCGAGATCGTCGCGCTCGACAAGCGCGGCCGCCCCGACTTCTCGCTGTTGCAGGGGCGGATGCACCTGCGCAAAAAGGCCGACGTCGACAAGGCGGCGGCGAGCATCCCGGCCAAGTTCATGGTCTTCGACATCCTCGAGGCGGGCGGCGAGAGCCTGATGCGCAAGGAGTACGTCGAGCGCCGTGAGACGCTCGAGAACACGGTCGACGCGAACGACACGATCCAGGTGCCGCCCGCGTTCGACGGCGACCTCGCCGCGGCGATGGAGTCGAGCGCCAAGCTCGGCCTCGAGGGCGTGATGGCGAAAAAGCGCGACGGCCGCTACTCCCCCGGCGTGCGCTCGCGCACCTGGCTGAAGCTCAAGCACCACCGCGCGCAGGAGGTCGTGATCGTCGGCTGGCGTCCCGGCCACGGGTCGCGCGCCCGCCGCGTCGGATCGCTGCTGATGGGCGTGCCCGACGGCGACGGCATCCGCTACGTGGGACGCGTGGGCACCGGCTTCGACGAGCGCGCGCTCGACGAGATGCTTCCGCGACTCAAGAAGCTCGCACGCAAGACCAGCGCGGTCGACGACGTTCCGGCGGCGGACGCACGCGACGCGGTGTGGGTGAGCCCGAAACTCGTCGGCGAGGTGGAGTTCGCCGAGTGGACGCCGACCCGGCGGCTGCGCCAGCCCAGCTGGCGCGGCTGGCGCCCCGACAAGGACGTCGCCGATGTCGTCGTGGAAAGTGTCAGCGTGGAAAGTTAGGGTGGGGGGCATGAAGCGCAAACTCATCTTCCTTGTCGGCATCGCCCTCGGCTACATCGTCGGCGCGCGCGCCGGCCGCGAGAAGTACGACCGGCTCAAGGCCACCGCCGAGCACTACTGGCAAGACCCGCGGGTCACGAAGGTGCGGGGCGACGTCGAGAGCTACGCCCGCACGCAGGCGCCGATCATCCGCGACCGTGCCGAAGCCGTGGCGAAAGACGTGGCGACGAAGACGGCCGCGACCGCGAAAGACGTGGCCGGCAAGACGAGCGCCACCGCGAAGGATGTGGCGACCAAGACCAGCGCGACGGCGAAAGACATCGCCGACAAGACCAGCGCCACCGCGAAAGACGTCGCCACGAAGACGCAGGCGACCGCGAAAGACATCGCCGACAAAACGAGCGCGACGGCCAAGGACATCGCCGACAAGACCTCGGCCACCGCGAACGATGTCAAAGACCAGGTCGTGAAGACCGCCGCCGATCTGAAAGACCGCGGAGAAGACGCCGTCGAACGCGTCACCCTCACGGTCGGCGAGGCCCGCGACCGGGCCCTCGAACTCGACGACGACGAAGACGACGACGTGGAGCCCGAGGCGACCGCGAAGTAGTTACGGCTCGGTCGGCGCCACGGTCTCGGTGGCACGGGGCTCGGGCGCCGGCTCTTCCACGTCGATCGTCGTGATGGCCGAGGTCGTCGGTACCATGCCGCTGAGCCGCTCGGGCGACAGCACGCGCTGCACGTCGGACTGCGTCATGAGGCCCGCGGCCACCACGAGCTCGGCGATCGACGCGTTGGTGGTGAGCGCCGTGTGGGCGAGGTTCGCGGATGCCGCGTACCCGATGAACGGCGTGAGCGCCGTCACCACCCCCACCGACGACTCCACCTGCTGGGCGAGCTTGCCGATGTTCGGCGTGATGCCGTCGATGCAGTTGACCCGCAGCGTGTAGCAGGCCTTCGTCATCCAGGCGAGCGACTGCAGGATCGAATGGGCGATCACCGGTTCGAAGGCGTTGAGCTGCAGTTGCCCCGCTTCCGCAGCGGCGGTCACCGTGGCATCCGCCCCGATGACGCTGAAGGCGACCTGGTTGACGACCTCGGGGATCACCGGATTGACCTTGCCGGGCATGATCGACGAGCCGGCCTGTCGCGGCGGAAGGTTGATCTCGCCGATTCCGGCCTGGGGTCCCGAGCTGAGCAGCCGCAGGTCGTTGCAGATCTTCGACAGTTTCACCGCCGCGCGCTTGAGGGTACCGCTGACCGTCATAAAGATGCCGGCGTCGCTCGTGGCCTCGATGAGGTCGGGGGCGGTCTCCATCGGGATGCCGGTGACCTCGATGAGCTGCTCGCGCACCGCGTCGGCGTACCGCGAGTCGGCGGTGATGCCGGTGCCGATCGCGGTCGCGCCCATGTTGATCTCGTTGAGCCACTTGATCGTCTCGGTGAGCCGGTCGTAGTCTTCGGCGAGGGTGTGTGCGAAGCCGCGGAACTCCTGGCCCAGGGTCATCGGCACGGCGTCCTGCAGCTGGGTACGGCCGACCTTGAGGATCTCGTTGAACTCGATGCCCTTGCGGTTGAACGAGGCGGTGAGCAGGCGGTGCTCGGCCAGCAGGCGCTGGATGCCGAAGACCATGGCGAGCTTGATCGCCGTCGGGTAGACGTCGTTGGTGCTCTGGCTGCGGTTGACGTCGTCGATGGGGTGCAGGTGCGCGTAGTCGCCGCGCTCGTAACCCATCAGCTCGAGGCCGCGGTTGGCGATGACCTCGTTGGTGTTCATGTTGGTGCTGGTGCCGGCCCCGCCCTGGATCACACCGACGCAGAACTCGCGGTGCAGTGCCCCGCCGACGATCTCTTCGCAGACCCGGTCGATGATGTCGGCCTTCTCCTGCGAGAGCACGCCGATCTGCGCGTTGGCACGCGCCGCCGCCTGCTTCACCCGGGCGAGCGCCCGGATCAGGTCGGGGTAGTTGGCGATCGCCCGCCGCGTGATCGGAAAGTTCTCGAGCGCGCGGGCGGTGTGGATGCCCCAGTAGGCGTGCGCGGGAATCTGCAGCGATCCGAGAGAGTCGGTTTCGGTGCGGGTTGGTGCGAGGTCGAGCTCGGGCACTTCGGTGGTCACTATCAATCTCCTTTGACTGTAGTCACAGCCTAGATTGTCGCGCGCCGGCTACTGGTGGAAGTACGGGATGACGAGGTACACGCCGTAGAGCACCACGAGCGCGCAGGCCACGAAACAGGCGATGCCGAGCGGTCGGCGCCAGCTGCCGGCATGGTCGGCCGGGCGGTCGACCAGACGGAGGCCGAGCGAGTACAGGGTTACGACGAGACTCGCGCCCACGAGGGTGGCGACGAGTACGACGAAGAAGGCGGGCCAGTCGATCACGATTCGGCACCGTCCTTGCGAAGAGCCTTGGCGTCTTGCTTCTGCTGCTTACGGGTGCGCTTCGGGCGCACGAGAACCGTGGGCTCGTCGTGCACGTTGCGGGCGTCGACGCGGTTGCCGCGCGCGTAGACGAAGATGCCGACGATCACGCCGACCGCGACGAGGGTGTCGATCACGACACCGACGGTTCCGCTGAGCGCGACGAAAGCCGCGATGGCGCCCACCGCGGCCGCGGCCGGGATGGTGATGAGCCAGCCGAGCGCGATGCGCCCCGCGGTACGCCAGCGCACCGACGCGCCCTTGCGGCCGATGCCCGTGCCGATGACCGACCCGCTCGACACCTGGGTGGTGGAGAGGGCGAAGCCGAGGTGGGAGGAGGCGAGGATGGTGGCCGCGGTGGACGCCTCGGCCGCGAACCCTTGACCGGGCTCGATCTCGGTGAGGCCCTTGCCCATGGTGCGGATGATGCGCCAGCCGCCCGTGTAGGTGCCGAGCGCGATCGCGAGCGCGCAGACCGCGATGACCCAGAACTCGGGGCCCGAGCCGGTGGCCTGGAAGCCCCCGGCGATGAGGGTGAGGGTGATGACACCCATGGTCTTCTGGGCGTCGTTGGTGCCGTGGGCGAGAGAGACGAGCGACGAGGTGAACACCTGGCCGTGTTTGAAGCCGTTGCGCTGACGTTTTTTGGTGATCGAGTAGGCGATCTTGACGGCGATGAACGCGACGAGTCCCGCGGTGAGCGGCGCGAGCAACGCGGGCAGCACCACCTTCGAGACGAGCACACCGAAGTCGACGGAACCGAAACCGGCGCCGACGATGGCCGCGCCGATGAGCCCGCCGAACAGCGCGTGGCTCGAGCTGGAGGGAAGACCGAGGAACCAGGTGACCATGTTCCACAGGGTGGCGCCGATGAGTCCCGCGAAGATCATGACCGGGGTGATCTGGATGCCGCCGTCACCCTCGCGGATCAGCCCGCCGGAGATGGTGCGGGCGACCTCGGTAGAGAGGAACGCGCCGACGAGGTTGAGGGTCGCGGCTATCGCGACCGCGGCCTTGGGTTTCAGCGCACCCGTCGCGATGGGCGTCGCCATCGCGTTGGCTGTGTCGTGAAAGCCGTTGGTGAAGTCGAAAAAGAGAGCTAGCACTATGACTAGCGCGACCATGAGCTGGATATCCACTGTCGTCGAGTGTACTGGTGAACGAAAAGCGAACTGACAGTGAACGTGAATAACTTTGCTCGCTTTAGGCCGCGGTATCGGCCGGTTCTGGCGCGAGAGACCCCCGGCTTTGGGGGTGCGCCGCCAACGTGAGAAATGATGCGCTTACCTCAGGGCTGTCCCTATACTCGGGAGCAAGTCGGAAGAGTAGCTTTCGAAAAGGGGAACAACAACGTGGCTCAAGACGATCTGTTCGGCGCGCCTGCAGGCTGGTATCCAGACCCGCTCGGCCTGCCGCAACTGCGCTGGTGGAATAACCATGCCTGGACGGAGCAGACCTCTGCTGCCCGCCAGCCCATGGTTATGCAGGACACCAAGTTCGCCTGGGCCGACGACGAGCTCCCCACCCGTCGTGAAGAGCGCGAACGCGAGCGCCAGCAGGCGGAACGCGGCCCGACGAAGCCGGCACAGCCGACCGCCGCTACCCTGCGCGAACTGGAGCCGCCGCGCGCCTTCACCAAGGTCGACGAATCGACCACCCCGACCCCGCAGCAGTCCGCCACGGGTACCGGCTCGTTCAGCACGGGCTCATTCGACGCCCGGTCGTTCGACTACCGCGCCGACGATAACGCGAACGCCGGCGAGCACACGCCGCCGATGCCGTCGTTCGAGTCGCTGTTCGACGCCGCTCCCACGCCGCCGTACGGCAACGACTCCGCCGCATCCGCCGGCCCCGCGACGTCCGAGCCGCTCGACGACATCTTCGGCGGCCGCCCCGAGGCCGCTCCCCAGTACGAGACCCGGCGCTCCGCCGCCCGCGCGACGAACGACCGCGACCGACGCGCCACGACGGCACCGAACGGCAACCCGCTCGTCAGCACGGCCCCGGCCTGGATCATCGCGATGATCCCGCTCTTCCAGCTGGTGCTGAGCCTGCTGCTGCTGACGGCGCTCGGCATGGGCAGCAACTCCACCGTGTTCATCGGCATCCTGCTGGCGCCGTACCTGATCGTGATCGCGCTGGCGTTGGCCGACTTCCGCATGCTGAAGCGCCAGGGAGTCGAACGCCCCGCGCACTGGACCTGGGCGCTGCTGACCGCGCCGGTGTACCTGCTGGCGCGCGCCCGCAATGTCATCCGCGAATCGGGCCACGGCATCGGACCGGTGCTCGTCTGGTTCGGTCTCGGAGCACTGCACCTCGCATCGGTCGTCGCCATTCCCGGACTGCTCATCGCGGTCCTTCCCGGCGTGTTCACCTCGCAGCTCGAGGCATCCGTCGAGGGCGACGCTCTTCTCATCAGCGGGGCGTCGATGAGCGTCACCTGCCCGGTCACTCCCCCGGTCATCTTCGGCGAGCAGACGGTCTGCACGGCGATCAGCTCGAGCGGCAAGAACTCGGAAGTGTCGGTGAGCCTGGAACGGGCCAACGGCTGGATCGAGTGGCAGGTGCTCGACTGGGGCGTCTGGGACATGGAACGCTAGGACCGAGAACGACTATGAACGGAACATCAGCGCGCGGGCCTCGGCCTGCGCGCTGTTGTGCATCACCCGCGGCAAAGCCCACCCTAGGCGGCGCCGTGAACGAATCGAGTACTTTCGCCTAACCCGAGCCTGAAAGTGTAGTCACCCGAAATGACTGAAACTTCTTATGCCGCAATACCCGCCGGTTGGTATCCCGACCCCCGAGGCACCAAGCAACGACGCTGGTGGGACGGTACGTCGTGGACGCACGCCCTCGAGGCGCCGCCCGAACCGGTAGCACCCGCCGCCCCCACGTACGCGAACCTGCCCGGCCCGGGCACACCCGGGTACGCCGCCCTTCCCGGACCCGCGTTCGCCGGTCGCGCGCCGTCCGCGTCGGCGCCGACCGTGGCGCGCGCGCTCGACTCCGAGCCCACCGTGCACGAGCACCTGCCCACGCGCCGACAGCTGCGCGAGGCCGCACTGCTCGAGGCGCAGCGCCAGCAGTCCGAACCGGCCGTACCGTCGCCGGTCTACGCCATGGGTCCGGCCGTGTCGGCGACCCAGCAGCCGCGAGCGTCGTTCTCGGCGGAGCAACCCGCCATCTCGACGGTCGCCGCGATGACGCTGACCGAAGCGCCGGTGAGGGCGACCCACACGTTCGTTCCCGCCGTGCCCGCCGCGACGCCAGCCGCTGTACCTGCTGTGCCTGCCGTGCCTGCTGTGCCGACTGTGCCGGCTGTGCCGGCTGTGCCTGCCGCTGGGCCGGTGTCCGCTCCGGCCGCGGCGCAAGACACCTCGTCGGTGTCGCTCTCGGGCGGACCGGCCTACCAGCCGTTCGGGATGTCCCCGAAGATCACCACGGGCACAATGGAGGCACCGACGAGCGTCAACACGCTGTCGGTGTGGCTCATTACGCTGCTGCCGACGGCAGCGCTCGGTATCGCCGTCGCACTCATCCGCTTCGCGCCCGACTTCTACACGCCGTTCACGCAGGGCGCGCTCGCGTTCGTCTTCGCGATCGCCGGTATCGGGCTCGCGGTGAACGACCGCCGCCAGCTGATGCTGCGCTCGCACCAGCACACGGCGTCGCCCGCGTGGATCCTGCTCACGCCGCTCGCCTACCTCGTCGCGCGCGCCTCGACCACCAAGCGCCAGGCGGGCCGGGGCTGGGCTCCGGCGGTCGTCTTCGTCGTGCTGACCGCCGCCGCCACCACGCTCGTCTACTTCTCGGGCCTGCCGGTCGAGACGTTCGTGGTGGTCTAGCGGCCCGCGCCTCTAAGCGGCCCAGGCTTCAGCGGCTCAGGGTTCAAACGACCGAGGCTTCAGCGGGCTGGAACCGGGGTCTAGTCGTCGAGCGCGTCGCGCAGCAGGCTCATCAGGGCCTGCAGCTGGATGTTCGACTCGGCGGTGATCTCTTCGTCGCTGCCGTCGAGGGCGCGGGCGGCGAGCCCCGCCTTCGAGTCGATCAGCTCGGCGATGCGCGCGTCGATCGTGTGCGCGGCGATGATGCGCCACGCGGTGACGGGCAGCGCCTGTCCGATGCGGTGCACACGGTCGATGGCCTGGGTCTGCTCGGCACTCGTCCAGCTGAGCTCCGCGAGCACGACGTTCGACGCCGCCTGCAGGTTGAGACCGACACCGGCCGCGGTGAGCGAAGCGACGACGACCGAGACGGCGGGGTCGTTCGAGAACGCGTCGATCGCGGCCTGCCGCGCCTTGGGCGACTGGTCTCCGCGGATCGAGACGCTCGTCAGACCCGCCTTGGCGAAGTGCGCCTCCGCAGCATCCATCACGTCGATGTGCTTGGCGAAGAAGACGACCTTGCCCACGTTGCGGGCCAGCTGGGCGGTGTAGTCGGCGGCGAGTCCGGCCTTGGCCTGGCCGATCTTGCGCACCATGGTGAAGACGTTGTCGCCGTTGCCGGCGCCCTTCGACTCCTCGAGCTCGGCGTGCGCGACGACACGGATGAGGTCGTCGACCTCGGCGTCGGGCTTGAGCGCGCGCACCCGGTTGTAGGTGGCCATCAGGCGCGCGGTGAGCGCTGCCTCGGCGGCACGGATCGTGCGGCCCAGGTCGTCGTCGAGCTCGACGGGGATGTCGGCGACCCGGCGCGCGGGGATGTCGGCCGCGACATCCACCTTCTTGCGACGCACGATACCCATGTCGATGACGGCCTGACGTGCCTCGGGGAAGAAGCCGAAATCGGCCGGCGTGAGTCCGGTGTCTTCGAGCTTGTCCATCAGCGGCGAGAGCGGCTTCTTGTCGTCGATCCAGCCGAGGAACTGCCAGATCGCACGGAAATCGTCGATGTCGTTGATGAGCGGCGTTCCGGTCAGCGCCATCATGAGGGCGCGCGGCTGCGCGGCGCGGATGCTGCGGCTGAGGGCCAGCACGTTCTTGCTGCGCTCGCTCTTGAGGTTCTTGATGAAGTGCGCCTCGTCGACCACCATGCCCTTGAAGCCGAACCGGCTGAGCCAGCCGACGTGCCGGTCGAGCACCTCGTAGTTGACGATCACGACGTCGCTGAACGCGTCGACGTCTTTGCCGTCGCCGTGCACGACGGTCGCGGTGCGCGACGGGGTCCAGAGTTCGACCTCGCGCGCCCAGTTGGTCTTGACCACATTGGGCACGACGACGAGCAGCGGGTAGGAATTGGAGACGGATGCGGCCAGCAGCGCCTGCGCCGTTTTGCCGAGCCCGGGTTCGTCGGCCAGCAGGAAGGTGCGGTGGCCGTGCTTGACCTCTTCGACGAAACGGGCCTGGTGGCGCATGAGCTCGGTGCCGCCGGGGGTGGTGAGGCTCTGCGCCTCGGGGAGCTGCATGCTCGCGGCTCCCCCGCCGGCGCCGTACTCGAAGGCGCGGAAGAGCGGCTCGATGAGTTCCCAGTTGGCCAGGCGGTTCACCTGCACGGGCTTCGGCTGCATCGCGCTGAAGTCGGGGGCGAGGAACGGGTTCGACATCTGCATCTGGCGTACCGACTGCGGTACGACCTGCTTCTCGACGGTCTTGTCGACCGGCTTCGGCTCTGTGGTGATGATGAGCTCGTCGGGGCTGAGCTCGACACCCGCCGCGATGAGCAGGTCGCGGCGCAACGCCTTCGCGGCGGCCGTGACCGGGGCGTCTTCGGCGAGCATGGCGATGAGGCTGGTGTCGCGGGCCGCGGTCTTGGCGAGGATGCCGGCGAGGCCGTCGAGGCGCTTCTGCTCGTTCGAGCGTTCGGCCTCGGTCAGTGCGGGGTCTTTCTTCACCCGCGCGCGCTCCTCGCGCAGCAGCAGTGCTGCGACCTGGAACCTGGCGCGGTTGGCCGGCTTGAGCGGGCCCTTCTGCACGGCCGTCTCGACCTCGCGCGCCGCGCGGGCGAGCACCGGGATCACGCCGGCGTCGTCGCCGCCGCGCGCTCGACGCTGCTGGGTGGAGCGCCTCGCCGATGCGCCGCCGGATCCGTTCGATCCGTTCGACTGGCGGTCGGTGCTGCTCTGGCGCCGTTGGCGCTGGCCCTGTTCGGCCATTGTTCTCCTCGTGCTAATTCACCTGAGCACTTCGGCTGTCGCCGGTTCTGCTCGGAAAGGTCGCTGCTCTGGACGTGGTGCAAAGGCAGTCACCTCGGATTGGTGCCGGAGTGACGGCGCCCGTTCGAGTTATCCAGACCCAGTCGCGATGCGGCTGGTGGGTTCGAGGTGCGTTACGCCCATTCTAGACGATCTGCACGGGAAGCCCGGTATTCAACGTCGATTACGGTCTTCGGGGTTGCGGATCTTGATCAAAAGACCCGCTGCGATGAACACGAGCGCCGAGACGTACTGTGCGCCGAGCCAGGCGTCGGGGTCGAGCTCGACCGGGAAGATCGGGTTGTAGAGCACCGCGATCGGCACGAGACCGATGAGCCACCACCACTGCTTGGCCTGCCAGGCGAAGACGCTCACGATGAGCGCGAGGATGCAGACGGCGAACAGGATGACCGTGAATCCGCCGGTGTCGATGAGCGCGATGCCGGCCAGCAGCACGAGAGCGCCGACGATGCCAGGGGCGAGTGCGGTGCGGCGGAACTTGGGGGTGGGGTAAGAAGCACTCATTTCGCAAAGCTTAGCTGCTGGCAAATGTACGTAATTATGCGACTCGCAAGACGCAGTTCACCCGCCGTCCAGCAAATCTCTGGTGGAATGGAACCCATGAGCCTCCGAACGGCAGAGTATCCTCGGCCGGACCACTTCATCCTCCACCTCAGCGACACGCACTTCGTCGCCGAAGGGCCGCTCTACGGATCCGTCGAGAGCGAGCGCAATCTGCGGCAGCTCTTCGACGAATTGGAAGCCTCCGGCGGCAGGCCCGAGGCGATCGTGATCACCGGGGACCTCGCCGACAAGGGCGACCCCGTGGCGTACGCCCACTTGCGCGCCATCGTCGAACCCGCGGCCGCGCGCCTCGGCGCGCAGGTGATCTGGGTGATGGGCAACCACGACGACCGCGGCGCGTTCCGCGACGGGCTGCTCGACCAGACCCACCTCGGCGCAGAGCAGAAGGCCGCGCCCATCGACCGCGTGTACGACGTGAACGGCCTGCGCATCATCTCGCTCGACTCCACGGTTCCCGGCCACCACTACGGCGAGATCTCGAGCGCCCAGCTCGACTGGCTCGCCGAAGAGCTCAGCGTGCCGTCGCGTGACGGCACCATCCTCGCCCTGCACCACCCGCCGGTTCCGAGCGTGCTCGACCTGGCAGTGCTCGTCGAACTGCGCGACCAGCAAGGACTCGCCGAGGTGCTCCAGGGCTCTGACGTGCGCAGCATCATCGCCGGTCACCTGCACTACTCGTCGACCGCCACGTTCGCCGGCATCCCCGTCTCGGTCGCCTCGGCCACCTGCTACACGCAAGACCTCAACGTGCCGGTGGGCGGAACGCGCGCCCGCAACGGCGCGCAGGCGTTCAACCTCGTGCACGTCTTCGAGGACACCGTGCTGCACTCGGTCGTTCCGCTCGGCGACTACGCGCCGGTGAGCTACGTGACCGCCGACGAGACCGCCGCGATCCTGCGCCGCGAGGGCGTGCGCATCGCGCCGTCGACCGCGGGGTCGATCGACGAGGAGACGGTGCTCACCGTGCCGATCGACATCATCCGCGCGGTCGAACTCGAAGAGATCGAGCTCGCCAAGAAGTAGCGGTTAGACCGCCTGGCTGCCGATCTCGAGCGCCTTCTTCTCCCACGGGGCGACGATCGGGAAGTACTTGTTCAGGAACGCCTTCACGGCGTCGCTGCGCACCTCGCCGTCGACCTCGGGGAAGCTGCCGTCGTTGAGGCAGAACATGTCGTACGAGCGCTTTTTGATCAGCCCGTCCATCATCTTGAGGCCGGCGCGCGTCGTGGTGTCGACGTACTTGACCCGCGCGTCGGTCTGGGCGACCGCGCGGCCGGTGACGAGCGCGTAGTAGTGGTACAGCGAGTTCGTGACCGAGATGTCGGCGCGGTTGCGGAAGGCGTTGGCCGCGGTGCGCTTGAACTCCTCGGGGAATTCGCGTTCCAGCTCGGCGAGCACGCTCTTGCGCAGCGGTGCGGCCGAGTGCTCGAGGTGACGCGTGATGGTGACACCGAAGCGCTCGAAGAGCACGTTGCGGTTGACCCGGGCCGCGTTCTCGAATCCGCTGCGCTCGGGCTCGCTGGTGCCGAGCCCGATGCGGGTCTCCGCCTCGACGAAGCGAGTGATGCCGCCCGGCGAGAAGAACATGTCGGGCGTGACCGGGCGACCGAAGAACATGTCGTCGTTCGAGTACAGGAAGTGCTCGGCGAGCCCCGGGATGTGGTGCAGCTGGCTCTCGACGGCCTGCGAGTTGTGGGTCGGCAGCACGGAAGGGTCGACGAAGAACTCTTCGCTGCGCACGACGGTGACCTTGGGGTGGTCGGCGAGCCAGTGCGGCGTCGGCGAGTCGGTGGCGATGAAGATGCGGCGGATCCACGGCGCGAACACGTAGACCGAACGCAGCGCGTAGCGCAGTTCGTCGATCTGGCGGAAGCGAGCCTCGTGGTCGTCGCCCTCGCCGACCACGTAGCTCTGCATACGCCGCGCGCGGGCGCGCTGGAACTCGAGGTCGGTTCCGTCGACCCAGGAGAAGACGATGTCGATGTCGAACGTGATGTCGGAGGCGAGCCGGTTGAACATCGGCTCGGCGGTGCGCCATTCGACGCCGTAGCGTTCGACGGTCGACTCGACGAGTTCGGACCGCGGGATGACGCGACGGGTGAGCGAGTTCTCGACGGGCGCGATGATCTCGGTCTCGCCGAACGACCAGAATTCGAGCTGGATGCCGGTCGAGGCGCCGTACCGCAGCCGGCCGAGCGGCTCGACCCGGGGGCGGAACAGACGGAAGACGCGTGCCTTCTCGTCGGTCGACAGTCGTCCGTCGGCGATGAAGAGCGCCGGACCGGCATGCGGGTCGACGGTCTTGGCGTAGAACGGCTCGGTCGCCATGGCGACGGCGAGCGCCTCCTGCAGCACGAACCGCTGCTTCCAGTCGACGGCGATGACGGGGCGTTCGTCGTTGCCGCGCACGAGCAAGTACTCGAGCCCCGTGTCATCCAGAACCCGCTTGACGAACATCAGGTCGTCGACCATCGACTCGTGGGGCGTGAGGGTGTCGTTGATCAGCGAGAGCTGTCCCTTGTGCAGTACGACGTCGCTGCGTGACAGCGTTCGTGGCCACGACGAGGCAACCGCCGCGACGTCTGCTCGGCCGCTCTTGGCAGCCTCAAGGTTTTTGCTCATCGGATCACTGTAGTCGAGCAATCGGGGAGCTCCGCGGGGGCTTGTGACGGGCGCCGGCCCCTAGAGTCGAAGAATGACGACGAGAAGCCCCGGCGAAGAGCGTTCCCTCGCCCGATTCCAGGCGCTCGTGCGCATCCCGACGGTGTCGCGGCTCGACGAGACGCAGACCGACTGGGCGCAGTTCGACCGCTTTATCGACGAACTTCCGGCGCTGTATCCGGCGCTGCACGGCGCCCTCGACCGCAAACTCGTCGCGGGGCACTCGATGCTCTACCGCTGGGCCGGCACCGAGCCCGACGGCGACCCCGCCGTGTTGATGGCGCACTACGACGTGGTCGCGGCGACCGACGAGGGCTGGGTTCATCCGCCGTTCGGCGCCGAGATCGTCGCGAGCGACGACGGCGACCTGGTCTGGGGCCGCGGCACTCTCGACGACAAAGGCGCGCTCGTGAGCGTGCTCGAGGCGGTCGAGGCGCGGGTGCTCGCCGGATTCCGTCCGCGCCACGACGTGTACCTGAGCTTCGGGCACAACGAGGAGACGACGGGCGCCGGGGCCGTCGCGATCGTCGACGAACTCGAGCGCCGTGGCGTGCGACCCGCCCTGGTGGTCGACGAGGGCGGCGCCGTGGTCGAGGGCATCTTCCCCGGCGTCGCAAAACCGAGCGCGGTGATCGGAGTCAGCGAGAAGGGCATCACCTCGATCATGCTGACCGTCGAGCAGCTGGGCGGGCACGCCTCGACTCCCCCGCGCATGACGGCGACCGCGAGGCTCGCCCGCGCGATCGTGCGGCTCAACGCGAAGCCCTTTCCCGCGCGCTTCTCCCCCACCAACCTCGAGATGATCACGACACTCGGGGCGCACGCCACCGGACCGCTCAAGTGGGTCTTCGGCAACCTCTGGCTCACCCGCCCGCTGCTGCTGCGGCTCTTCGCCCGGCTCGGCGACGAGACCAACGCCATGGTGCGCACCACGCAGGCGGTGACCCAGCTGACCGGCAGCCAGGCGGCGAACGCCCTCGCCGAGCGCGCCGTCGCTACGGTCAACGTGCGCATCGCTGTCGGATCGTCGGTCGACGAGGCGGTGCGCCACGTGCGTGCCGCGGTGCGCGACGACGCCGTGCGCATTGAGGCACTGCACCCGTCGGAGCCGTCGCCGGTGTCACCCACGACGGGCGCCGCCTGGCAGCTGCTGTCGCGCTCGATCACCGAGACGTTCGACGGCGTGATCGTGACCCCGTACATCCAGCTCGGTGCGAGCGACAGCCGGCACTTCACCCGCATCAGCGAGAATGTCTACCGGTTCAGCCCGTTCGAGATGTCCCATGACGAACGCGGCACCCTGCACGCCGTGAACGAACGCATCAGGGTGGCGACCTGGCTGCGCGGTGTGCGGTTCTACGAACGCCTGATCGGCGAGCTGTAGCGGAAGCGGGCAACTCATGCGATCACGCGCCTTCGCCGCGGCGGCCGTCGGTGTGCTCGGCGTTCTCGGCGTGCTGGCCTGGGGCGAGTGGACGAACTGGCGCGCGAGCCGTCGCCGCCTCGGAACACCGTCGCGGACACCCGGAAGCCAGGCCGTGATCGTGCTCGGTTTCCGAAACCGTGGTGACCGCGCCAACTACATCAACCGCTACCGGGTGCGCGCGGGCCTGCGGTCGGTCGATCCCGCCGCGACCGAGAGCATCGTCGTCTTCTGCGGGGGCGGCGTCGCGGGACCTGTGCCGGAGGCGTTGCTGATGGCACGGTACGCGCGCGAGAATCTCGGATACACGGGGCCGGTGGGCCTCGATGTCACCAGCCGCACCACCTGGCAGAACGTCGAGAACGCGATCGGGCTCGTCGACCGGTTCGACGTCATCACGATCGTCTCCAATCCGCTGCACGCGGAGAAGGCCAGGGCGTACCTCTGGAGGCAGCGGCCCGATCTCGCATCGCGGCTCGCACGCGGCCGCGACTACCGGCTGGGCGAGCTCACCCTCGTCAAGCCGCTCGCCGCCGTGCTCGGGCTGTGCGATCTGCGCGCCGCCCGGCGGTGAATCAGGTGCCGGGCGCGGTATCGGCGAGCCACTCGTCGAGGTTGCTCGGCCGGTCGGTGATGATCCCGTCGACGCCGAGGTCGAGCGCCTCCGACCAGCGCTGTTTGCTGTTGAGCGTGTAGAGCAGCAGGCCGAGGCCCGCCGCGTGCATTTCAGCGACCGCGTCGGGGTTCGCTTCGACGGCGCCCGCGCTGGTGAGGATCGCGATCGCGTGGAAGTGCTCGGCGAGCCCCACCGGATCGGCGGGCAGCAGCCGCTGGATGATCACCCGCGGGATCTCGGGCGCCACCGCACGCAGATTCATGATCGTGGTGAAGTCGAAGCTCGCGAAGGTGATGCGGTGGGTCGAGCCGCTCGCCGCGACCTTGCCGACCACGAGGCGCACCTGGTCTTGGGTCCAGAAGCCCTTGAGCTCGAGCAACGCCTGTTTTCCGGAGGACGCGAAGACGGCGAGGAACTCGTCGAGCGACGGCACCGGGGTTCCCGCGAACTCCGGCGAATACCAGGAGCCGGCATCGAGGGCACGCAGCTGCGAGAAGGTGAGGTCGGCGACCGCACCCGTGCCGTTCGTCGTGCGGTCGACCGTCTCGTCGTGGATGAGCACCGGGATGCCGTCGGCGGTGAGCTGAACGTCGGTCTCGACGAAGTCGAGGGTGCTGTCGAGGGCGCCCTGCAGTGCGGGGATGGTGTTCTCCGGGGCCACGGACCGGTCGCCGCGGTGGCCCGCGATGAGCGCCGGCTGTCCTGGGCTGCGCAGGGCGCCGAACACGCTCTCGGCGTGCACGCGGGCGGGGCTGGCCCCGAGCATCAGCAGGGCGACGAGCGCGAACCCGATGAGGGCGATCGGAAAGCTGCGGGAGGGTAGGCGGAAGGCGCGGGTTGTCGCCATTGACAGTCCGTTCTGGCTCGGGTTGCGCCGCTGACGAACCGGGTATTCGTGCGGCGTTTACGCAACTATAGCCAAGCCGTTACCGTTCCGTTACTTTCCGCGTCGCCCCCGTTAGGGGGGGGGCTACGCGGGCGAGGTCGACGACAGGTAGTACTCGTGCAGGACCTGCCAGCGCGGCAGGTGTTCGCGGTTCCAGTCGGGCCAGTCGATCGCGTCGACGGTTCCGTCGAGCACCGCCGCGAGATGCTCGAGGTGCACGTGCCAGCCGGCGAGCGACATCGCCAGGTATTTCTCTTCGGGCGGGGTCGACCTCGCCACGAACACCAGCCGCGTGCCGACCGGAGTCGGTTCCAGTTCGAAGCGCAGCAGCCCGTGCGCCTCGTTGGTGAACTCGATCAGACCGGGGTCGGTGTGCTGCGGGGGCCGGAGCTGCACGATCTCGCCGCCGAGCCACTCGCGCGGCTCGCCGTCGTCGCAGTTGAGCCAGCGCACCCGGAATTCGCCGCCCACCCGCAGATCGACGCGGGACTCGGCCCACCAGCGCACGGTCTCGTGCGGATCGGTGATCGCCGCCCAGACCCGCTGTCGTTCGTGCGGGAAGTCGCGGACGAATCGCAGTTCGTACGTGTCGCCGGTCTTTCTGAGCGTCGCGATTTCGTCGGGTTCAACAGTCATGCGGCCACGCTACCGAGCGGTCGACCCGTCGACAACGCGCTTGCGGCGTGCGCGCATCACGAGCAGCAGAATCAGCGCGATCGCGACGGGCACCGCGACCAGCCCGACGTAGGCGACCGGCTGCATCGCCGCGGCGGACGACGCGGTGTCGGATGACGCGGTGTCGGATGACGCGGGCTCGTCGGTCGCGTCGGCGGGTGCCGTCACGGCCGGAGCCAGCACGGACGACGCGGCGGCCGCGGTCGTGGGGTACGCGGCGAAGACCTCGACGGCCCAGGTCGATCCGCCGGCCGCGACGAAGGCGATGCCGACGTCGGTGAAGTCGCCGACCATGTTGGCGTAGTGCTCGGGCGATGCGATCCAGCCGTCGTTCGTGGCGGCTCCCGTCGGGAAGCCGTGGGCGACGTTCTCGCCCCAACCGGTCCACCCCGCGGGGATCTGGCTGCCCGTGTCGGGGTTGTGCGACATGGCCTTGTTCGCGGCCATCTGCTTGGCCCAGGCCAGCGCCACGGCGTCGAGCGACGCATTGTGGGCGAGCGCGCTTTTGCCGGCCGACGCCCGGGCAGAGTTGAGGCCGGAGTAGATGTCGGCGGTGTCGGTGCTGGCCGCGGAGGCCGCCGCCGCAGGCGAGACGACAGCGGCGAAGACGACGAGCCCCGCGATCACGGTTGCGGCGAAGCGGGAGGTGGAACGATTAGTGATCACGGTTCACGGTATGCCTGTTAGCCAGTGTTAAGTAGTTTTCGCCCGATGGGTGTTTTGCTCGCTTTGTGCGGCGGTTTGCGCGATGGTGGCCTTTTCCGCGGCCAGGGTGATGCGCCGGGCCATGCCGGCGAAGATCACGCCGTGGAAAGGCAGGATCGAGAACCAGTACAGGCGTCCGCCGAGACCCTTGGGGAAAAAGACGGCACGCTGGCGGTACACCGACCCCGCAGCATCCGGAGAACCGCCCTCGACGTCGGGGCTGACCGTCAGTTCGAGCCAGGCGGGACCGGGCACCCGCATCTCGGCCCGCAGGCGCAGGAAGTGGCCGCGGTCGAGTTCTTCCACGCGCCAGAAGTCGAGAGCTTCGCCGATGCCGAGGCGCGAGGCGTTGCGGCGTCCGCGGCGCAGCCCCACTCCCCCGACGAGCTTGTCGAGCCAGCCACGGGCCGCCCAGGCGAGCGGGAACGAGTACCAGCCGTTGTCGCCGCCGATGCCCTCGACGACACGCCACAGTTCGGCGGGGCTGGCGGAGGTGTGCTTCTCGCGCAGATCGGTGAACACCGTGTGGCCCGACCACTGCGGGTCGCTGGGCAGCGGGTCGCTCGGGGCGCCGAAGACGGAGGAATCCTGCCAGCTGGTCTCGACTTCGCCGGCGCGTTCCTTGCCCAGGGCGAGGCTGACCGAACGGCGGTAGCCGGTGAGGCCGCCCTCGGGCTGCGGGATGTAGTCGTCGATGTCGTTCTCGCGCACGACGCAGTCGTACTGCAGCGAGGCGATGATCGGTACTGCCAGGGCGCGCGGGATCGGCGTGACGAGGTTGACCCACTGCGAGGCGAGCCACGGAGTGAAGACCGGCAGCGACGCGATCGGGCGCTGCTTGAGGCCCGCCTCGAGGGCGTAGCCGTTCATCATCTGGCCGTAGCGCAGCACATCGGGACCGCCGATGTCGAAGGTACGGTTGACCTCGTGCGGCAGCTCGGCCGCCTTGACGAGGTAGTACAGCACGTCGCGCACGGCGATCGGCTGGATGAAGTTGCGCACCCACTTCGGCGCGGGCATGTACGGCAGCACGTCGGTGAGGTGGCGCACCATCTCGAACGACGCCGAGCCCGAGCCGATGACGGTGCCGGCCTGCAACGCCGCGGTGGGCACGCCGGAGTCCATCAGGATGCGCCCCACCTCTGCCCGCGAACGCAGGTGCGGGCTGAGCGGCCCGTCGGGGTGCAACCCGCCGAGGTAGACGATGCGCGAGACGCCCGCGTTCTTAGCGGCGGTGGCGACGGTGTGCGCGGCGAGCGACTCGCTCGTCTCGAAGTCTCCGCCGGCGCCCATCGCGTGCACGAGGTAGTAGAGCACGTCGACGTCGGCGACCGCCGCGGTCACCTCGGCCTCGACGGTGAGGTCGGCCTTGACGATCTCGACCCGGTCGGCCCACGGGTAGTCGCGCAACCGCTGCGGGTTGCGCACGGCGACGCGCACGTCGTAGCCCGCATCGAGCAGGCGTGGCACGAGCCGTCCGCCCACGTAGCCGCTTGCCCCGGTCACCAATACTCGCTTAGCCATAAATCCACGCTACGCGCGGCGTCCGTGAAAAGTTCACCATCGCGCCCGCCGATAGAATGTGCATCATGACGACGACGACTGCGACCGGCGAAACCACTACCAAGCAACTCGCCCTCGCGATCGACATCGGCGGCACCAAAGCCGAGGCCGCCCTCGTCGACTCGAACGGCGTCGTCGTCGCCGGCAGCCGCTTCCGCCGCCCCACGGGCGCCGGATCCACCTCCGACGAACTGGCGGACGCCGTGCGCTCGGTGCTCGCAGACGCGCTGGCCGCCCGCACTCCCGGCACCGACCTGCTCGGCGTCGGCGTCGGTTCCGCCGGCCCGATCACCGTCGCCCAGGGACTCGTCTCCCCCCTCAACCTCGCCGTGTGGCGCGACTTCCCGCTGCGCCAGCTCGTTGTCGACTCGGTTCCCGCCATGCCGGTGACGATGCGTATGGACGGCGAGTGCATCACCCTCGCCGAGCACTGGGTCGGCGCGGGAGTCGGCTACGACAACGTTATGGGCATGATCGTCTCCACCGGAATCGGCGGCGGGCTCATCCTCGAGGGCTCGGCCATCGCCGGCCCCACGGGCAATGCGGGCCACATCGGCCACGTCGAGGTCGGCGGCTTCGACGACCCGTGCCTGTGCGGCGGCATCGGCTGCGTCGAGGCCATCGCCTCGGGGCCGAAAACCGTGGCCTGGGCCAACCGCCAGGGCTGGGTGGGCGCGACCGGAGAAGACCTCGCCGCCGCCTATGCCGCGGGCGATCCCATCGCCGCTAGGGCCGTCGAACGTTCCGGCCGCGCGATCGGCCAGGCCATCGCCTCCGCCACCGCACTCGACGACCTCGACATCGTGGCCATCGGCGGCGGGTTCTCGCGCGTGACGCCCGACCTGTTCCGGTTCATCCGCGAGGCCATCGCGAAGCGCGTCGCCTTCGGCTTCGTCACCAAGGTGAAGGTCGTGCCGTCTGCACTGTCGGACGCTGGCCCGCTCATCGGCTCGGCGGCACTCATCCACCGCGCCGACGTCATAGCCTGACGCCCTCCGCTAACGCTTCAGCTGGTCTTCGACGTAACCGGGGCGGCCGAGCACGACGGCGCCGTACAGGCCGGCGAGCGAGATCACGAGCAGGAACATCAGCGGCACGGTCCAGCCGCCGGTCGCGTCGTGCAGCACACCGACGAGCAGCGGCCCGAACGCGCCGATCGTGTAGCCGACCGCCTGCGCGAATCCGCTGAGCGCGACCGAGCCGGTGTGCGTGCGGGTGCGCGTGTTGATGAGCACGAGGCAGACGGGGAAGAGGATCGGGCCCGCGCCGGCGAAGATCACCCAGAGCACGGTGAAGCTGCCGGGGGCCAGCAGCAGGCCGAGGTAGCCGGAGACGAACAGGGCGACGCCGAGCACGATGAGCCAGGCCGGGCTGCGCAGCCGGGCCACGAGCATGGGCGCGACGATCGACGCGGGCAGTCCGGCGATGCTGTAGACCGCGAGCAGGTTACCGCTCACCCCCGGGCTGACGTGCACGATGTCGACGAGGATCTGCGGCAGCCACGCGAACGAGGCGTACGCGTTGATGGTGGATACCGAGAAGGTGATCGCGATGGCGACGGCCACGGGCGATCGCCAGAGCCGGCCCTCGAGGGCCGCATCCGGAACCTCGGGCTCGGTGGTCTCGTCGAGCAGCGCCGCGGCTTTGTCGCGACGGTGGCGGGCGAGCAGCACGATCCACGGCACGATCGCGGTTGCGGCGACGGCCGCCCAGATCGCGAGCGAGAACCGCCAGCCGAGCGAGTCGCTGACCGGCACGGCGAGCACCGACGGCAGCGCCGTGCTCACCGACATCAGCGTCGCGTAGGTGGCGGTGACGAACCCGATGCGGTCGGGGAAGTAGCGCTTCACGACGGGAGGCAGCATGACGTTGCAGATTCCGACGCCGAGAAGGGCGATCGCACTGCCGATGAGCAAGACCGCGAAAGATCCGGATGCGGCCCGCAGCGAGTGCCCCAAGACCATGAGCCCGACGGAGACCACGATCGCACCCTCGAGGCCGAGCCGACGGGACACGAACGGGCCGACGAGACCGGAGAAGGCGAAGAAGATCGGCGGCAGCATGCCGATGAGGCCGATGCCGACGCTCGTGAGCGGGATGTCGTCGTCGATCTCGGCGATGATCGGCGAGATCGCGGCGACCGCCGTGCGCAGGCTCAGCGCGACGAGCAGGATGCCGACGAGGGCGAGCGAGCGTCCCGCCCACAGGGGAAGGCGGGTGGAAGCTGGCACCGCAACAGTTTAGCGACGGCGTAGGCGCGGTCGGGCCCGCGGACTACAGTGGGTGCCGATGAGCGATCTATCCAGGTATCTGCCTTTGAGCCAGCGGCCCCGCCACGACGAGTCCGGCGTGACGGGCGACTGGGCGCAGCGGCTGGCGGCCGTGCTCGATGTGCTCGCGGCGATGCCCCGCGCCGAGCTGTCGTCGCACGACGATGTCGCGCGGCTGGTGTGGCGACTGCGCGCGAACCGGCGGGCGAGGTCGGGCGCGCGGTTGCGCCGCCGCGAACCGCTCTCGCTGTCAGACGACCAGGGCGCGGTGCTGCGGTCGATCGCGGCCGACACCGAGCGCAGACGCCCGCTCGGGGATCTCGCGGCCGCCGTCATCACCACCCTCGACGTCGCGAGCGCCACGCGGCGGCCCGTCGAGCTCGATCCGGTGACGCTGGGTGCCGTCGGCGTCGCCAGGGCGCTCAGCGCACCCCTGCCGATCCGCGCGGTGCTCGCCGGGGTCACCCTGGTCGCGACCGATGGCGACTGGTCGGTGGGCCGCGGCCCGCAGCAGCAGTCCGCCGGCGCCGACATCGTGCGCTTCCTCTACGGCCGCACCGGCCTGCCGTCGGCTTTAAGCTAGGAACATGGCAGAGAACACGGGCGGATTCGACATCGGCGGACTCGAGGGTGTCGTCGGCAACCTCTTCGGCGGCAAGCACTTCGACATCAAGGCGCTCGAGCCGATGTGGGCGCAGATCCAGCCGTTTCTGCGCGAGCTCGACGCCGCCGACATCGCCGAGAAGATCTCGTCGTGGGCGGACGAACTCGGGCTGCCGATCGTCGGCACCATCCCCGACGACGTGATAGCGAAGATCCAGCACGGCGTGCAGGTGCCGCTCGCGCGGCTGATCAAGACCTAGGGCAGGTCTGCGGGCTGCGCCGTCTTGGGCGGGTAGCCGAGGATGACACGCACCTTGCGCTCATCGTCGGCGATCTGCTCGATGAGCGCCTCGACCGTGGAGTACTTCACCTGGCCGCGGATGTACTCGACGAAGGCGACCTCGACGATCTTGCCGTACAGGTCGATGGTCTCGTCGAGCACGTGCGCTTCGACCTGCTTCTCGGGCACACCGTCGAAAGTGGGGTTGTTGCCGATCGACACGGCGGCGCCGTACCGCACGCCGTCGGCCGTGAACCAGGCTGCGTAGACGCCGTCGCCCGGGATGAACCCCTCATTGCGCGGCGACAGGTTGGCGGTCGGGTAGCCGAGGGCACGACCGCGCTGGGCGCCCCGCACGACTTCGCCGCGCACTGTCGGCTCGTGGCCGAGCACGACGGCGGCTTCGGAGACGCGCCCCGCGGCGAGAAGTTCGCGGATCCAGGTCGACGAGGCACGGCGGGAGTTCTCGGACCCGGTCTCGGGTTCGACGACGTCGTCGATCACGTGCACGGCGAAGCCGAAGCGATCGCCGAATTCGCGCAGGGTGGCGACCGTGCCGCTGCCCTTGCTGCCGAAGCGGAAGTCGGCGCCGACCATAACGACCTTGGCGTCGAGCGCGTGCACGAGGATGCGCTCGACGAACTCCTGCGGCGACTGTTCGCTGAACGCGCGGTCGAAGGCGAGCATCAGGGTGGCGTCGACGCCGGTCGCGGCGAGCAGTTCGATCTTCTGCGCGTTGCTGACGAGCGGCGGCGGGCAGGCTTCGGGTCGCAGCAGGGCGAGCGGGTGCCGGTCGAAGGTCACGATGGTGGCCGCGAGAGACTCGCGCGAGGCGACGTCCCGCAGCGCGGCGATGACCTCGCGGTGGCCGGCGTGCACTCCGTCGAATTTGCCGATGGCGACCGCGGAGGGACCGAACCCGGCGGGAACCTCGCCGAGCGAACCGAAGAACCGCACTGGCTAGACCTCCGTGCCGGTGGTGCGGCCCGCGGTCTCGAGGGCGACGGGGCGCGGACGGCGGCGGTAGAGCCAGAGCATTCCGAGGATCGGCAGCACGAGCGGCACGTAGCCGTAGCCTGCGCCGAAGCCCGACCAGACGGTCTTCGCCGGGAAGAGGATCGGATCGAAGATGCTGAGCAGGCCCACGACGAGCACCCCGAGCAGTTCGAACGAGATCGTGATCCAGGCGACGCGGTACCAGACTGCGCCGGGGGCGATCAGCGCCACCGTCGCCACGATGTAGACCACCGCGGCCAGGGCCGAGAGCGAGTAGGCCACGGGGGCCTTGTCGAAGTCGTCGAGCAGCTGGAAAACGGATCGGCCGGTCGCGGCGAGGGCGAGCAGGCCGTAGACGGCGATGAGTACGCGCCCGATGCCGGTCGAACGTGAGGGAGTCGTGGTGGTCATTGTTCTTAGATTACGCGACCTGAACGAACCAGATTTGATACATGCGGTAGACCATCACCGCGACGGCGAGAGAGGCGACGCCGAGCACAGCGGTGCTCCACCGGGTGCGGTCGACGAGACCCCAGACGATCGCGAGCGGCGGCAACAACGCGGCCGACACGAGATAGACCCAGAACTCGAGCGTGCTGCCCGTCGCGGTGTTGCCGAAGGCGGGTGCGAGCAGCGAGATGACGATCTGCACGATGAGCAATACCTCGACGAGCGCCGTGGCACCCATCGTGATGTCTGCCGGCCGCTTGCCGATCAAGCCGAGGGCGACGGCCAGGAGGCCGGCGACCAGGGCCACGGCGATCTGCGCGTAGGCGAACCACTCGATCATTCCGCTTCTTCTTTCGTCAGTACCTCGTCGGTCGGGAAGTTGACGAGCGCCTTGACCGTCGAACCGGAGGCCTCGAGAAGCCCGACCAGCCGGCCGTCGGGGCCGATGCCCGCGATCGGACCGGCGACCCCCTCGAGCTCGGGCACAGTCAGGCGCTTTCCGTGCACGAGGTCGATGACGTCTTGTCTCTCGAGGGCGTGGCTCGGGAAGAGCGTGCCCGCCACCGCGGCCGGGTCGAGCAGCCGGTCGTTCACCACGAGGTTCTCGAGCGTCGACGCGTCGGCCACGTCGAACGGGCCCACCTTCGACCGGCGCAACGCGGTGAGGTGGCCGCCCACGCCGAGTGCGTCGCCGAGGTCGCGGGCCAGCGCGCGGATGTACGTGCCGCTCGAGCATTCGACCCGCACGTCGAGGTCGACGAACCCCGCCTGCCGACGGGTCTCGAGCACCTCGAACGCCGATATCGTGACGGAGCGCGACTTGAGCTCGACTTCCTCGCCGGCGCGCGCCAGGGCGTAGGCGCGTTTGCCGTCCACCTTGATCGCGCTGAAGCTCGACGGGACCTGGTCGATGTCGCCGGTCAGCCGCGCGATACCGGCGGCGATCTGGTCGTCGTCGACCGCCGAGGCGTCGACGGGTGCGCCGAGGGTGCCCTCCGCGTCATCCGTATCGCTCGATTGGCCGAGACGCACGGTGGCGAAGTATTCCTTGCCGAGTCCCACGACGAAGGTGAGCAGTCGGGTGGAGCTGTTCATGCCGATAACGAGCAGGCCGGTGGCCATCGGGTCGAGCGTGCCGGCGTGGCCGATCTTGCGGGTTCCGGCGAGTTTGCGGGTGCGCGAGACGACGTCGTGGCTTGTGATGCCCTGGGGTTTGTCGACGAGAAGGATGCCGCTTCTCGGGTTTGCGGGGGGCTTCATTTCGCTGGGTCGCTTCCGCCGAGCACGGCATAGAGGTCGAGAGTGTCGGGGAAAGCGGCCTCGAGCAGTTCGCGCGCGGCCGGGTTGGAGTCGAAGTCGTCGATCATGCGGGTGCCGATCATGGTGTTCACGAGCATTCCGGTCGCTAGGAACTGCTGGCTCTCGGCGGGCGAGAACCCCGCTTCGTCGCGCAGCACCCCGTAGACCTCGAGCAGGCCCTCGCGCGCGTAGGCGCCGATCACCGGGTCGCTGCCGAGCACGAAACCGTGCATAAGCGAGAGCAGAACTCCGCGCTGCCGCAGCATCGCCACGTAGGCGCCGCCGAGCCGCCGGCCGAGGTGCACGTCGGACTCGCGGGCGATCTCG
>Ga0247811_1000128_pt1 | contig 26692 bp, 24 predicted proteins | sample UWRJL134311R1_FD_189018 | JGI IMG/M metagenome (GOLD analysis project Ga0247811, IMG submission 189018) | Plant litter microbial communities from Arlington Agricultural Research Station in Wisconsin, United States - UWRJ-L134-311R-1 | ecosystem: Environmental > Terrestrial > Plant litter >...
GAGATCTCGCCGTCGTGGTCGCCCTCCGAGAACCCGCAGGTGAAGACCTGGAGCGAGAAGATCGCCAGTCTCGACGGCTTCATCTTCGTGACGCCCGAATACAACCACTCCACGTCGGCCGTGCTCAAGAACGCGATGGACTTCATCTTCCACGAGTGGAACAACAAGGCCGCGGCCTTCGTCGGCTACGGTGCGGCCGGCGGCGCGCGTGCCATCGAGCACCTGCGTCTCATCGCCGCCGAGCTCGAGATCGCCACCGCGCGCCATCAGGTGGGCCTGTCGCTGCTGACCGACTTCGTGAACTACACCGAACTCACCCCGTCGGACTACCAAGTGCAGAACCTGGGCAAGACACTCGACGGTGTCGTCGCCTGGTCGAAGGCGCTCGAGCCGCTGCGCGCGGACGTGCTCGCCGCCTAGTTCCCCGTGGTCCCGCGCGCCGCGCACGAGGGCGGGCGGGACCACCGCTTTTCGCCTACGCTCGTTGAGGCCACTCCCCCGTCGAGCAGAATGAGCGCGCATGAGCACCCCCGATTTCACCTTCGCCTCCGTCGAGTGGGACGACCCGCGGGCCGTCGCCCTGCGCGACGCCATGGACGCGGAAATGACCGCTCGCTACCACTCCGACACGGTCGAACCGCTCGAGGTGACGCTGCGTCGTCAGCAGTCGCTCGCGGTCGACCCGGCCCTGCTCAAGGCGACCGTACTCGTGCTCGACGCCGACGGCACGCCGCTCGCCCACGCCGCACTGAAGCTGCTGCGGGGCGACTGGGAAGTGAAGCGCGTCATCGTCGTCGACGGCCAGCGCGGACGCGGCATCGGCCGGGCACTGATGAACCACCTCGAGCAGCTCGCCGTCGCGGGCGGGGCTGCGCGCCTCATCCTGCAGACCGGCAACCGCCAGCCCGACGCCGTCGCACTGTACGAGCGCGTGGGCTACACGCCCATCCCGATCTACGAGCCCTACGTCGAGACCATCCCCAACTCGCTCTGCTTCGAGAAGGTCATAAACAGATAGCCGGATGACACGGCTCGACCGCCGAAAAAGCTTCGGGTTTCTATTCCCTAGCGCCGACCACGGTTCTACGATCGAGTCACCAAATAGTTCGCCTATCGGGGATCGAGGATCCGATGTCGAGTAATTTGCCGCACGACCCGAACGATCCGCGACACCACGAGCACTACGCCCCGCCGCAGCACGACGAGTCCGACGAGATCGAGAACCCGCGCGAGAAACTCGGCGACGCCCTCTCGGCCGTGCAGGACTTCTCCAACGAGCAGGAGGGGTACCACAAGACCCTCAAACCGCGGCAGTTGCAGATGATCGCCATCGGCGGCGCGATCGGCACCGGCCTGTTCCTGGGCGCCGGCGGCCGGCTGGCGTCGGCCGGGCCGTCGCTCGTCTTCGTCTACGCGATCTGCGGGTTCTTCGCGTTCCTGATTCTGCGGGCCTTGGGCGAGCTGGTGCTGCACCGGCCGTCATCCGGTTCGTTCGTCTCCTACGCCCGCGAATTCTTGGGCGAGAAGGCGGCGTTCGTCGCCGGCTGGATGTACTTCCTCAACTGGGCGATGACCGCGATCGTCGACGTGACCGCGGTCGCGCTGTACGTGAAGTTCTGGTCGGCGTTCACCGACGTTCCGCAGTGGCTGCTCGCGCTCATCGCGCTCGCGATCGTGCTGTCGCTCAACCTGGTGAGCGTGAAGGTGTTCGGCGAGATGGAGTTCTGGTTCGCGATCATCAAGGTCGTGGCGCTCGTGGCGTTCCTCGTCATCGGCGCCGTGTTCTTGGCGTTCCAGTTTCCGACCGACGTCGGGCCCACGGGCATCAGCGTGCTGCAGGACAACGGCGGGTTCTTCCCGGCGGGACTCATCCCCACCGTGCTCGTGGTGCAGGGCGTGGTGTTCGCCTACGCCGGCATCGAGCTGGTCGGCACCGCCGCAGGCGAGACCGCCGACCCGAAGAAGATCATGCCGCGGGCGGTGAACACCGTGGTGCTGCGCATCGCCGTGTTCTACGTGGGGAGCGTGCTGCTGCTGTCACTGCTGCTGCCGTACACCGAGTACAAGGCCGGCGAGAGCCCGTTCGTCACCTTCTTCTCCAGCATCGGCAGCCCGACGACCGGCGCGATCGCCGGGAACATCATGAACTTCGTGGTGTTGACCGCCGCCCTGTCGAGCCTCAACGCCGGGTTGTACTCCACCGGCCGCATCCTGCGGTCGATGTCGGTGAACGGATCGGCGCCGCGCTTCACCGGGGTGATGAACAAGGGCGGCGTGCCCTACGGCGGCATCCTGCTCACCGGCGCGATCACGCTGCTCGGCGTGGGGCTCAACGCGATCGTGCCCGAGCAGGCGTTCGAGATCGTGCTCAACGTCTCGGCGCTCGGCATCGTCACCGGCTGGGGCATGATCGTGCTCTGCCAGATGCAGCTGCAGAAGTGGTCGCGCGAGGGCAAGGCCGAACGACCGTCGTTCCGGCTGTTCGGAGCGCCGTTCACCGCGTATCTCACTCTGGCGTTCCTCGTGGCGGTGCTCGTGCTGATGGCGATCGACTTTCCCGTCGGAACGATCACCATCGGGTCGCTCGTGATCATCATCCCGCTGCTGATGCTCGGCTGGCACCTGTCGCGCGAGCGCATCCTCGAAATCGCGGCCGAGCGGGAGGGCTTCACGGGTGCGTTCCCGGTCGTGGCTGAGCGGCCGGGGCTCGACGCACAGCGACGCGACCCGGCGCGGGACGCTCCGGCGCACGAGGGCGGACCGCGGCACAGCGCGCCGCCCGAGGAACCGCCGAGCGCCTAGCCTGCCGCCGACGTGGCCGGTCGTCGAGGCGGGGTCGGCGCGGCGGGGTCGGCGCGGTCAGCGCGCGGCCAGCACCACCGACGCCGGGTCGAGCAGGGCGTCGAGCGCGAGGTGCTCGGCCGCGAACTCGGCGAGCAGCCGGGCGCGCTGCTCGGGCGGGCACCAGGCTCCGGCAGCGCCGGCGAGCGAGATGCGTTTGGCGGCATCCGGCCCGAATCCCATCGCGGGCAGCACGTCGCTGTACTCGCGCCCGATGTCGGTGCGGAAGAACACTGCGTCGTCGGTGGCGAACGTGACGTTGAGCCCGCCGGCGATCATCGTGGCGATGCGGTGCTGCGGTTCGAACTGCCAACCGCTGAGCACACGGGTCGAGTGCGGCGTGCAGGTGATCGGCACCTGCGAGTCGAGCAGTCGCCCGAAGACCTCGGGGTCATCGACGGAGCGGTAGCCGTGGTCGATACGGTCGCAGCCCAGGTCGTCGAGGGCGACGAGGATGCTGCGGGGCGAGGCCGCGAGCGTCTCGCCCACGTGCGCCGTGCGCTTCAGGCCGTGACGGCCCGCGAGAGCGTATGCCTCGACCCAGGTTTGCGGACTTTCACTGCCGTCGGGCGAAAGGTCGTCCTGCCCGATGCCGAACACCTCGTCGCGGGGATTGTCGATCACGGTCTGCACGAGCTCGGTCGCGGCGGCCGCCCCCAGGTTGCGGTTGATCGCGACCACGATGCCGAAGCCCACACCGAAGTCGGTCTCGGCCGCGCGCAGCCCGTCGATGATCGGGTCGATCACGTCGGTGTAGCTGCGGCCCGCGAAGTTCTGCGGGTTGATGAACGTCTCGCGGTAGCGCAGGTTGCCCTCGGCCACGGCGTCGCGCACACCGTCGTAGGCGAGCCGGGCGAAGTCGTCGCGGGTGACGAGCACGTCGTGCGCCGCGTTGAAGAGGGCGAGGAAGTCGAGCAGGTTGTTCGAGTCGAGCAGCGTATCGACGTCGCGGGATGCGAGGCGCACCCCGTTCTTGTCGGCCAACTCGAGCAGACGGCCGGGCTGCATCGTGGAGACGAAGTGACAGTGCAGCTCGGTCTTCGGCAGCAGGCGCAGGTAGTCGGGATAGGAGATCACGGGATTCTTCCTGCGAGGGGCGCTTCGACGGGCTCGGCGACCGACGACGGCAGCACGAGCAGGGCGAGCAGCGCCGTCACGAGCGATCCGCCGAGCACCATGACCGGCACGGCCGCGTCGAGACCGGCGACGAGACCGCCGCCGAGCGTGCCCGCCGCGACGCCCACGCTCATCGCGCTGACGACCCACGCGTTGGCCTCGGTGAGCGAGCGGGGGTCGGCGACGTGCGACACGGTCTCGAAGATCTGGGCGAGGCTGGGCGGCAGCATAAACCCGGCCAGCACGGCGAGCGCGAGCCAGACTCCCGGCGGCAGGTCGGCGAGGGCGAGCGGCAGGTAGAACGCCGCGAGCAGCAGCCCGCAGACCGCGAGCAGCCGCTGCGGCGCACGCTTCAGCGGACGCAACGCGAGCGTCGTCGCCCCGACGAGCGCTCCGAACGCGTTGGCGGCGAGCGCCCACCCGGCGAAACCGTCGACTCCGTGGCGTTCGCCGAACACCGTGACCGAGATGGTCAGCACTCCGACGGGAACGCCGACCCCGAAGGTGAAGGCCACGAGCCGCCGGAAACGCGCTCCCCGCATCGGGGAGAGCCTCGGGACCTCCGAGATTCCGGATGCGCCCACGGTGCGCGACACCCGGTTCAGCGCGAATGCGACGGTACCGACCAGGCCGAGCGCTGCCGCGAAGAGCACGTTGCCGGTGGCGCCGAAGGCCGAGATGCCGAGCACCGTGAGCAGCGGTCCGACGATGAAGATCAGCTCTTGGGCGCCGGCGTCGAGACTGAATGCGGCCTTGAGCGGGCGCTCCCCCGACACGATGCGGGGCCAGAGCGACCGCAGCGACGGCTCGAGCGGCGGGGTGAAGAGCCCGGCGAGGATTGCGCCGACGAGCGCGAGTACCGGGGCGTCGGCCGCGAACACGGCGACGGCGGCGAACCCGAGCGAGCTGACGACCGCGGCGACGACGAGCACCACGGTCTGGCCCGCGCGGTCGACGACCCGGCCGAGCGCGGGCTGTCCGACGGCCCCGGCGACGATGTAGACGGCGGTCATGGTTCCGGCGAGCGCGTAGTCACCGCCCTGCAGCCGCACGAGCTGCACGATCGCGAGCGCGGCCATCGCGCTGGGCAGGCGGCCGACGAGGGAGCTGGCGAGCAGGTAGACGGCGCTCGGCGTGCTGAGCACTGCCCGGAGGGGGTTCATCCGTCCATTCTGGCGTCAGATCATCCATCGCAACGATTCGGCGTTGCGCACCGCGTTGCCGCCGCCGTCGTTGTTGAAGTAGGCGAAGACGTCGTGGCCGGCCGCTTGCCACTCGCGGATGCGCGCCGCCCACCACCCGAGGTCGTCGTCGGAGTACGAGCCGCCGTAGAGGCTGCCCGGGTCGGGGCCGTGCAGCCGCACATAGACGGTCGCTGCGGTGGCGCGCAGGATGCACGGCAGGCCGGCGCCGCTCATCACGCTGTAGGCGGCGCCGTGCCGCTCGAGCAGCCGGAACACGTCTTCCACATGCCAGCTCGGATGACGGAACTCCACAGCCACGCGGATCCAATCGGGCATCGCGCCGAGGAAGTAGTCGAGCCGGGCGTCGTCGCGCGGCATGCCCGGCGGCAGCTGGACAACGAAGACGGCGCGCTTGTCGCCGAGCTCGTGCCAGCAGCGGGCGATGCGCTCGATCCACACCTCGGGGGCGTAGAGCTTCTTGGCGTGGGTGAGTCCGCGCGGCGCCTTCACCGAGAGTTGGAACCCGGGCGGCAGACGGCGCTGCCAACTCGCGAACACAGTGTCGCGCGGCCAACGGTAGAAGCTCGCGTTGAGCTCGACGGTGTCGAACCGCTCGACGTAGGCGGCCAGCCGGTCTCGCGCCGGCAGGCCGGGGCGGTAGAGCACGTTCTCCCAGTGGTCGTAGCTCCAGCCGGAGGTGCCGATATGGGTGGTCACCGGCTCAACCTACAGGTGCGCGGGGTTTCGATACAGGCCGTGGACGGCCTCACTCAACCCGCATACTCTTCAGCCATGAAGCGTTTCGCCGCTCTCGCCGTCGCTGCAACGGTGCTGCTCGCGGGGTGCACGCTCGACGCCGACCGGCGCCTCGTCGAGGGCGTGGTCGAAGAGTGGCAGGCGCCCCCGTTCTACGAGCTGCCCGACCCGCTGCCCACGGGCGATCCCGGCGACATCGTGCGCTCGGAACCCATCACGAGCACGATGCTCGGCTCGAAGGCGTGGCGTGTGCTCTACCACTCGACCGATCTCGACGGCACTGACATTCTCGTGTCGGGCGTCGTCGTGGCGCCGGACAGTCCCGCGCCCGATGGCGGACGCACCGTCGTGGCCTGGGCGCATCCGACCACCGGGGCCGCAGCACGCTGCGCGCCTTCCGTCGGCGTCGATCCCTTCGACCTCATCGAGGGCCTGCGCGCGATGCTCTCGGCCGGCTACGTCGTGGCCGCGACCGACTATCCGGGCATGGGTGCAGACGGCCCGAATTCGTATCTGGTCGGGGTGAGCGAGGGACGCAGCGTCTTGGATGCGGCCCGGGCCGCGCAGCAGCTGCCCGAGGCCGCTGCCTCCTCGAAGCTGCTGCTCTGGGGACACTCGCAGGGCGGACAGGCGGCGCTCTTCGCGGCGCAAGACGTCGGCAGCTACGCGCCCGAACTCACTCTGGGCGCCGTCGCGGTCGCCGCGCCCGCCACCGACCTCGCGGCGCTGCTCGACAGCGACATCGGCGACGTGTCGGGGGTGACGATCTCGTCGTACGCGCTCGACGCCTACTCGACCGTCTACAAGAGCCGGGGCGCGACGCTGGCGTCGATCCTCACGCCCGAGGGTGTCGTGGCCACCCCGACCATGGCGGAGCTCTGCCTGTTCGGGCAGAACGCCAAGCTGCACGACATCGCGACGCCGCTCATCGGTAAGTACTTCAGCGCCGACCCGCGCACCGTCGAGCCGTGGGCGACCGTGCTCGCCGAGAACTCGCCGGGGGCGTCGGCGATCGGGGTTCCGCTGTTCATCGCCCAGGGGGAGGCCGACACGCTCGTCAACCCGGCGACGACCCGAACCTACGCCGACCAACGCTGCGCCGCGGGCGAGCGGGTCACCTACTCGTCGCTGCCCGGGGTCGGGCACGGCGAGGTAGCGCTGAAGTCGGTGGACCGGGTCATCGAGTGGTTCGGCCAGGTGCGTTCGGGAGCACCGCTCGAGTCGGGCTGCTGAGTTTCGCTGGTTGAGTAAGGCGCTCCCCCTGAATGCTGGTTGAGTAAGGCGCTCTAGCGCCTGTATCGAAACCCGCCCGCGCATGGGGTTTCGATAGGGGCCGTACACGGCCCTACTCAACCGGCAGATGCGTCCACAGCGGCCGTGCCGTCAGCAGCACGAAGGCGCAGAACAGCGACTGGTTGACCAGCCCGGGCAGACCGAAGTCGTCGGTGGTCGCGAACACCGTCCAGTTGACGGCGACGTCGGCGAGCATGACCAGCACGCCGAGCACGACGCCCGCGCGGTTGCGCAGCGCGATCAGCAGCGCCGTCAACGGGTCGAGCACGGTGAGCGAGACCCAGAACAGCCGCGTCGCCGGTGGGAAATGCGCGTAGACGTCGATGCCGGCGAGAGCGAGGTCGACGACGTGCGTGGTCGTGCCGACGAGGAAGCCGGCGATCCAGACGAGCTGGATGACGCGGATGCCACGGGAGAGGGCCCGACGCTGCGTCATGCGCCCACTGTATTGCTGGTTGAGTAAGGCGCTCTAGCGCCTGTATCGAAACCATCGCGCGCCGGGGTTTCGATACGGGCCGTGGACGGCCCACTCAACCAGCGAAGATGCTCAGTCGGCGATCTTGCCGATCGGCTCGCGCTTCTCGGCCTGGAACCTGTCTTCGGTACGCCCGTAGGCCCAGTAGCCCGACAGCGAGAAGTCGGCGCGCTTCACCCCGCGGCGGGCGAGCACCGCGCGCACGGCCTTCATCGACTCGCGCTCCCCGTGCGCGAAGACCTGCACCGTGGCATCCGTCGGCCACTCTGCCTCGTCGACCGCGGTCGCGAGCAGCGCGGGGTCGCGGTCGTGTCCGCGGTGGATCCAGTTGACGGTGACGCCGACGGGCGCCTCGAGCAGTTGTTGGTCGACGTCGTCTTCGACCTCGATGTGCACGATGCCGCGGGCGGTCGGGGTGAGGGCCGCGACCGCAGACGAGATCGCCGGGATCGCGCTCTCGTCGCCGGCGATCACGTGCCAAGCGGCGTCGGGGTTCGGCAAGTAGGCGCCGCCGACGCCGCCGAGCACGAGCGGATCGCCGGGCTGCGCGTTCGCGGCCCAGGGTCCGGCGACTCCGTCGGTACCGTGCACCACGAAGTCGACCGCGATCTCGCGCGTCTCGTAGTCGACCGAGCGGATCGTGTAGGTGCGCACGACGGGCCAGTCTTCCTGCGGCAACGACTCGCGCAGCGCCGGGATGTCGTAGGGCGGCTCGAGGGCGAGCTCCGGCTTGACGAAGATCAGCTTGGTGTACTTGTCGGTGAAGTCGTTGGCCGCGAGGTCGTCGAAGCCCGGGCCTCCCGCGACCACGCGCACCATGCGCGGCGTGAGCCACTCGGTGCGGACGACGGACAAGACGATCTGGGGGCGCGCGGCACGCGCCGGAATCTGAGTGGTCACACTGGAGCCAATCACGCCGACCTGAGCGTTTATTCCGACGCTGCTGGTTGAGCAAGGCGCTCCGGCGCCCCCTGAGCTGGTTGAGCAAGGCGCTCCGGCGCCCCCTGAGCTGGTTGAGTAAGGCGCTCCAGCGCCCCCTGAGCTGGTTGAGCAAGGCGCTCTAGCGCCCCCTGAGCTGGTTGAGTAAGGCGCTCTAGCGCCTGTATCGAAACCCCCGCGCCCGATCTCAATACACCGCCAGCACTCACCTACCGAAATTTCTTCCTACTCAACCTCGGCAGATCGTTGAACCGGCCGGCAATCAAAGCCTCCCGCTTCGCTCGTGACCAGCCTTGAACGCGCTTCTCCATCTCATACGCCTCGTCGATGCGGTCGAACTCTTGCGCGAAGACGAGAACGACGGGCAACCGCGTGCGCGTGTAGACGGCTCCGTTGCCAGACGAATGCTGCCAGAGACGGTGTTCGATGTCGCGCGTGCTGCCGACGTAATACGAGTTGTCGGCGCATCGCAGCATGTAGACGAACGGCATAGAGCCGAGTTTTGTACGAGCCCCCGCCACGGGGTTTAAGTTGTCCACAGGCGGGTTTCGATACGGTCGCGGAGCGACCTACTCAACCAGCACAATCGGTCGCGGAGCGACCTACTCAACCAGCGTGGCGGTGAGCGTGAGGGTGATCAGGCCGTTCTCGACGGTCGCGCCGATCTGCGAGTAATCGCGGATGCGCGGCAGGTCACGCGCGATCTCGCCGGCCGCGTCGCCGACCACGATCACGCGCATGCCGGCCGCCAGTCCCGACTCGATGCCGGCATCCGCGTCTTCGAAGACGACGGTGTCGCTCGGGTTCGCGCCGAGGGCGGCCGCGGCGGTCAGGTAGGGCTCGGGATGCGGTTTGCCGCTCGTCACATCCTCGGCACCGACGAGCACGGCAGGCATCGGAACGTCGACCGAGAGCATGCGCATCGTGGCGAGGTCGCGGCCCGCGCTCGTGACGAGGGCGATCTGTTCGCCGGGCAGGCTGCGCACGAACTCGGGCGCGCCGGGTACCGCGACCACGCCCTCGGTCGTGACGTACTCGAAATCGGAGAGGTCTTTCTTCTGCACGGCGACGTCGACGCCCTCGGGGCCGAAGCGCAGGATCGAGTCCTCCATGCGCCGACCGTGGGAGGTTTTGAGGATCTCGGCGAGATCGAGCCCGAAGCGCTCGGCGAACCGGGCCCAGACCAGCTCGACGACCACCGTCGAGTCGACGAGTGTGCCGTCCATGTCGAAGAGGATGGCGCGGCAGTCGATCGTCGTAGTCATGGGGTCCATCCTCCCAGCTGGTTGAGTAGGTCGCTCCGCGACCGTATCGAAACCATGGTCGCGCGGGTTTCGATACGGGCCGTAGACGGCCCTACTCAACCAGCGTTCAGGCCGTAGACGGCCCTACTCAACCAGCGTTCAGGCCGTAGACGGCCCTACTCAACCAGCGTTCAGGTGCCCCGTCATGCTCGCGTGCAGGCGCGCGCTGCGCTCGTCGAGGCCGCGCACCTCGACGGTCGCACCCTCGGCACGGTACTTCTCCTCGATCGCGTCGAGAGCGGCGACGGATGACGCGTCCCAGATGCGCGACTCGGTGAAATCGATCACGACTCGCGCCGGATCGACTGTGAAGTGAAAGTGGTCGGCGAGCTCGTTGCTCGACGCGAAGAACAGCGCGCCACGCACGAGATACTCGACCGAGGCGCCGTCGGCGGCGACGATGCGGGTGACGCCGAACGCCCGCGATGCGCGCTGCAACAGCAGCAGGGACGCCAGCACCGCGCCCACCCCGACGCCGATCGCGAGGTTGCTCGTGATGACCACGGTCGCCACGGTGATCACCATGACGATCGTCTCCGAACGTGGCATCCGTCTCACCACACTCGGCCGCACCGAATGCCAGTCGACCGTGCGCACCGCGACCACCATCATCACGGCGGCGAGCGCGACCATCGGGATGACGGCCATCACGTTCGACAGCACCGCGACGAACAGCAGCAGGAAGACGCCGGCGAACAGGGTCGACAGCCGCGTGCGGGCGCGCCCGATCTTCACGTTGACGACTGTCTGGCCGATCATGGCGCAGCCGGCGACGCCGCCCCACAGGCCGGAGAGGATGTTGGCGACGCCGAGTCCCCACGACTCGCGCTTCTTCGACGACGGGCTGTCGGTCAGGTCGTCGACGAGCTTGGCGGTGAGCAGCGTCTCGATCAGCCCGACGAAGGCGACCGCGATGGCGGTGGGGGCGATCAGCAGGAGGGTGTCGAGGGTGAACGGCACGTCGAACATCGTGATTCCGGGCAGGCCGCCGGTGATGGTGGCCTCGTCGCCGACGGTCGGCACCGTGATTCCGAGCGCTACGGTGAGGGCGGTCACGGCTACGATCGCGACGAGCGGCGCTGGAACGTGGGCGGTGATCTTCGGGAACAGCCAGATGATCAGCAGGGTGAGTGCGAACAGCGGGTAGACCTGCCAGGGCACGTCGATCAGTGCGGCGACCTGGGCCGCGAAGATCATGATGCCGAGCGCGTTGACGAAGCCGATCATCACCGAGCGCGGGATGTAGCGCATCACCCGCGCGAGACCGGTGACGCCGAACACGATCTGGATCACGCCAGCGAGGATGACGGTGGGCAGCAGGTACTCGACCCCCTCGGCGTGCACGAGCGGGGCGACCACGAGCGCCACCGATCCGGCGGCGGCGGTGACCATCGCGGACCGTCCGCCCAGCACCGACATGGTGATAGCCAGCACCGCGGATGCCACGAGCGCGTTCACGGGGTCGACTCCCGCGATGATCGCGAAAGAGATCACCTCGGGGATGAGCGCCAGCACGGTGACCGCTCCGGCGAGCGCTTCGGTTCCGACGAGCGCCGGGTTGCGCAGGATCTGGCGGAGCGGCAGGCGTCCGCGGGCGTTGAGCTCGCGCGGAGAGAGGGCGGTTCTGGGCACGGTTCACTGTAGGCGAGCACAGGCGTATGTTCGTCATCCATGAGCGATCTCGTCATCGAGGCACGCGGCCTCGTCAAACGGTTCGGGCGCGTGCGCGCGCTCGACGGCCTCGACCTCGGCGTGAGCGCCGGCGAGGTGCACGGCTTCCTCGGGCCGAACGGCGCCGGCAAGTCGACCACGATCCGCATCCTGCTCGGCCTCGCCCGCGCGACGGGCGGCGGCGCCACCCTGTTCGGCCGCGACCCGTGGACCGACGCGGTCGAGCTGCACCGCCGCATCGCCTACGTTCCGGGCGACGTGAGCATCTGGCCCAACCTCTCGGGCGGCGAGGCCGTCGACCTGATCGGGCGGCTGCGCGGTGGCACCTCCGACGCGCGTGCCTACGCCGGACGCAAGGCCCGCCTGATCGACGTCTTCCAGTTCGATCCGACGAAAAAGGGCCGGGCCTACTCGAAGGGCAACCGGCAGAAGGTGGCCCTCGTCGCCGCCTTCGCGACCCCCGCCGACCTGTACATCCTCGACGAACCGACGAGCGGACTCGACCCCGTGATGGAGGCGGTGTTCGACGCCGAGATCCGCCGGGTCGCCGGCGAGGGCGCCACGGTTCTCTTGTCGAGCCACATCCTGAGCGAGGTCGAGCAGCTGTGCGACCGGGTCAGCATCATCCGCGCGGGCAAAACCGTCGAGACCGGCACCCTCGCGGCGCTACGCCACCTCACCCGCATCGAGGTCTCGTTCTCGACGGGACCGACGGATGCCCAACTCGCCGCGATCCCGTCGGCCCACGATCTCGAGACGGCCGGCGGGCGCGTGCGCTTCACCGCCGACAACGACCAGCTGGGCGCCGTGCTGCCCGCCCTCGCACAGCTCGGCGTACAGGGGCTCGTGATCGCACCGCCCTCGCTCGAAGAATTGTTCCTGCGCCATTACGGGGACGCGGCACAGTGACCGCGCTGTTGCTGCAGCGCGCCCGCCGTGACCGGGTGCAGCTGGCGGTCTGGATCGTCTGCACCGGACTGCTCGCCTATGTGACGGCGAACGCCGTCGGCAGTACCTACGGCGGCGCCGAAGAGCGCACGAGCATCATGCGGCTCGCGGTCGCCAACCCGTCGATCCTGCTGTTGCGCGGCCTGCCGCAGGGCACGTCGTTGCCCGCGTTCGTGTTCTTCCAGATCTTCACCTACCTCGCCCTGCTCGCCGCGCTGATGAGCACGTTCCTGGCGGTTCGGCACTCGCGGGCCGAAGAGGAGTCGGGCCGCGCAGAACTCCTCGGCGCGACACCGGCGGGGCGCATCCGTCCCACCGTCGCGACGATCGTGCACGGCGTCGCCGCCAACCTCGTGCTCGGCGCGGCCGTCGCGCTCGGTTTGGCCGTGGGGGCGATGCCCGTCGACGGTTCGCTGCTGACCGGGCTCGCTGCTGCCGCCGTGGGCATCGCTTTTCTCGGCCTCGGCTTGCTCGCCGCCCAGTTCGCGCACACCTCGCGCGGCGCGAATTCGATCTCCGTCGCGCTCGTGCTGCTGGCGTTCGTGCTGCGCGGCGTCGGCGATGCGCTCGGCACCCCGTCGTCCGACGGGTTGCGCATCACGAGCGCCTGGCCGAGCTGGCTGTCGCCCATCGGCTGGGCGCAGCACGTGGGCGCGTTCACGGCGAACGATGCGGCGCCGCTGCTGCTCTGCGCCGCCCTCGCGGTGGCCTGCGGCGGTGCCGTGTTCGCGCTGCAGTCGCGGCGCGACAGCGGGGCGAGCCTGTTGCCGGCACCGGGCGGGCGGGCGGATGCACGACCGTGGCTGCGCGGCCCGTTCGCTCTCGCCTGGCGGCTGCAGTGGCCGACGATCGTGGCCTGGTGCGTCGGCGGAGCGCTCTTCGGCCTGGTCGCCGGTGCGCTCTCGGGCGTCGTCGTGCAGGCAGCACGGCAGGATCCCGATCTCGCCACGATGCTGCAGACGCTCGTGCCCGGCGAGGGCACGGTGACGCAGGTGCTCATCTCGGCGATGTTCGGGCTCGTCGGTTTCGTCGCGGCGGCGTGCGCGGCCCAGGGGGTGATCCGCGCCCGCCAGGAGGAGGCGGGCGGCACCGCCGAGCTGCTGCTGTCGACCCCGCTCGGCCGGGTGCGCTGGCTCGCCGGCTATCTGCTGCTGGGCGCGGTGGCGATCGTGCTGGTGTTGGCCAGCGCGGGCGTCGCGTCGACGATCGCGGTGTTCGCCAGCGGCGACGACGAGGCGCACATCGGCGAGTCGTTCGCCGCCGCCGAGGCGCAGATACCGGCGGCGGTCTGCTATCTCGGGGTGCTCGCGCTGGTCTTCGTGGCTGTGCCGTCGATCACCGCCGCGCTGGGCTGGGCGCTGCTCGGCGCGGGCGTGTTTCTCGGCACGTTCGGCGGGCTCATCGGGCTTCCGCAGTGGGTGCGCGACCTGTCGCCGTTCACCCACACCCCCGTTGTGCTGGCGCGCGATACCGACCTGGGTGGCGCTGCCTGGCTCGTCGGGGTGGCGGTGGCTGCGGCATCCGTCGCTCTTTTGCTGATGCGGCGGAGGGAGCTGCGGTGAGGGTGCTGGGTCTTCTCTGGCAATATCCGAGTTCGATTCAGGTCGCTTCTAGGGTGGAACGATGACGACTTCGACGAGAAACGTCCTGACCACGACCACGGCTGTGGCCCTCGCCGCCCTGTTGGCCGGCTGCGCGCCTGCCGCGCCCGCGGCCCCGCCGGCCGCCGAATCGCCCGACTCCGCCTCGGCCGAACCGGAAATCCAGGACCCGGCACTCACCGCCGTGTCCGACTATCTCGACGCGATCGCGCTCGGCAATGTCGACGGAGCGTGGAAACTGCTCTCCCCCGAGACGCAGGCCACCTATAACGACTCGGCGAAGACCTACGCCGAGTATGCGCCCGACAACGAGACCGTCACCGCCGCCGCAGCCCGGGCACTCGCACAAACCGAGCTCGTCGTCTCGGCCGGTCCCGAAGACGCGTTCCAGCTGGTGAGCGCCCGATCGGGCGACCTCGCCGACGCCTGGGTCGTGCGCGACTCCGGCGCCGGCCTGCGCATCGACGATCCCGGAATCCCGCCGACCGGCGAGCGCCCATTCACCTGGACGAACCCGGATGACGCGGCCTTCGACACCACGCAGCCGCCGACGATCTACTTCCAGAAGACCTATGCGGGCGACGACGAGAGCGGGCTGCTCACCGGGCCGCCCGAGTCGATCGTCGGATACGCCGACGGCGCCGCGGTAGAGGTGACGCGCAACGCCTCCGCCGGCTCGGGTGCCGACTTCGTGGCCGAGGTGCCCGACGGCGCCGAGGTGCTGACCGTGGTGTGGACACCCGACGCCGAGAGCCCGCTCTGGCAGTCGAGCACGGTCACGCTCGACTAGTTGCCGGAACGGCAACTTATGCAGCATCCGGCCGCCTCCTGTTCGAGGATGGGGGAATGCACATCGCGCCCAACAGCCAAGCCGAATGGAACGCCCGCTACCTCGAGAGCGATCAGATCTGGAGCGGCAAGCCGAACGTGGCGCTCGTACGCGAGATCACCGGGCTGACCCCCGGCAGCGCGCTCGACCTGGGCTGCGGCGAGGGCGCCGACGCGATCTGGCTCGCGGGTCAGGGCTGGTCGGTGACGGGGGTGGATGTCTCGGACGTGGCACTCGACCGTGCGCGGCAGCACGCCGCGGCCGCCGGCGTCGCGATCGAGTTCGTGCTCGACGATCTGGCGGCGTCGCCCGGCGAGTTCGACCTGGTCACCTCGTTCTTCCTGCACGTGCCCGAGGCCGCGCTGCGCGAGCGCACCCTGCTCGTCGCGGTCGCCTCTGTGGCGCCGGGCGGCACGCTGCTCGTGGTGGGGCACTCCGGTACATCCGGTCACACGCATCTGCGGCTCGAGACGGCCGACGAGGTCGTGGCGTTGCTGCAACTGACCGCCGACGAATGGGTCGTCGAAATCGCGGGCGAGGCCGACCGGCCCGCCGGCACCGGCGGACACACCGTCGACACCGTGGTGCGGGCGCGCCGGGTCTAGCCCTCCAGCTGCGCCTTGCGCTCGCGGAAGGCGATCATGTTCATCCGGTTGCCGCAGCGCACGCTGCAGAAGCGCTTCGATCCGTTGCGCGACAGGTCGAGGAACAACCCGGTGCAGTCGTCGGCCTCGCAGACGCGCAGCCGCGCCATCTCGTTCATGCGGATCACATCGATGAGCGCGAGCGACGCCTCGACCCGGATGCGCTCGGCGAGCGGCGCCTCGGGCGCGGTGGCGTGCATGTGCCAGTCGAATTCGTCGTGGCGCACCAGTTGCGGCAGGGCCTTGGCACTCGCGAGCATCGCATTGACCTCGACCACCGCGTCGTCGCGGTCGAGCGTCCAGACCCGGCGCAGCAGGTCGCGCGTGCGGCGCACCTCGTCGAGTTCGGCCGCGTCGCGGTCGACCCGGCCGGTGTAGACGTTCTGCGCGAGCAGGTCGACGAGCTGCCCGGGCGTCGCGAGCTCGTCGTCACCGCTGCGGGAAGCGCCGGGATCGGTGTTGCCGAGGGCGACGACGAACTCGAGAGAGTCCTCGGTGTCAGGGGCAAAATGCAAGTTGACTCCTCACGCGCAACGGTCGTAATGTCAGGGGCATAGACCAGCATAGGTCATGACTAGCGCGATCAGAGGAGATGGAATGTTCGGAACATCGAGGTTCGGCGGGCTCGCGGTCGCGCTCGTCGCGGCGGTCTCGTTCGGCACGTCCGGCGCGCTCATCAAGCCGCTGCTCGAGGCGGGTTGGTCGCCGGCCGCCGCGGTCACCGCCCGCGCCCTGACCGCGTCGATCGTGCTGGCCCCGCTCGCCGCCGTCGCGCTGCGCAGACGCTGGGGCGCGCTGTGGCGCGCACGGTGGCGGGTGCTCGGCATGGGAGTCATCGGCGTCGCGCTCACCCAGCTCGCCTACTTCGCCGCGATCCAGACCATCCCCGTCTCCACCGCCCTGCTCGTCGAGTTTCTCGCGCCGCTGCTGCTCGTCGGCTACGCGTGGGCCCGCACCCGCAAGGCGCCGCGCGCGGCCGTGCTGCTCGGAAGCGCACTCGCCGTGGGCGGCCTGCTGCTCGTCATCGGCCCCGGAGCCATCCAGGCCGTGAACCCGCTCGGTCTCGCCTTCGCCTTCGCGGCGGCGATCGGCTGCGCCATCTACTTCCTCATCGCGGCACGTCCCGACGACGGCCTGCCGCCCGTCGCGCTCGCCTCGTCGGGGCTCGTCGTCGGCGCACTGGTGCTCGCGGTCCTCGGCACCACGGGCATCCTGCCGTTCACCGCCACCTTCGGCGACCTCCCGCTCTTCGGCGGCATCGCGCCGTGGTGGGTTCCGCTGCTCGTCGTCGCCGTGGTCAGCACCGGGCTCGCCTACGTCGCCGGCATCACGGCGACAGCCGCGCTCGGTTCGCGGCTCGCGTCGTTCGTCGCGCTGCTCGAGGTGGTGTTCGCGTCGCTGTTCGCCTGGCTGCTGCTCGGCGAAGCGCTGACCGTGGTGCAGCTGCTCGGCGGCGCACTCATCCTCGGCGGCATCGCTGCTGTGCACGGCGAGCGCGCGCCCGCGACGCCCGTACCGACCGCGACGATCGCGCCGACGCCGGACCGCCGGGAGACAATGGTCGTATGACCGAGGCTGCGGAGTTCATCGACGCCGCCCTGCAGCGCGAGACCTCCTGGAGCCCGCCGAACGACGACCGCGAATCGAGCGGCCTGGCCTCGTACGGTGCCTCGGTCGGTGCGGTCCGCGGCACGGTGCGTGACGCGATGCGCAAGTTCCGCGGCCTGACGCACGACGAGGTGACGGCGCTCGCCTCGGAACTCTGGGCGGTGCCCGTGTTCGAGCGGCGCCTCGCCGCGGTCGTGCTGCTGCAGTCGAACGTCGGCCTGCTCGACAATTCCGACCTCACCCGCATCGAAGGCTTCGTGCGCGACGGCCGCCTGCGCTCGCTCGTCGATCCGCTCGCGACGGACGTGATCGGCCCGTTGATCGAGCGGTTGGATGACACGGGCCGCGGCCGCGCCTACATAGCGCTCGACCGCTGGACGCTCGAGAACAGCGTGTGGCTGCGCCGCGCGGCGATCCTCGCCCCGCTACGCGCCCTGCGCTCCGGCACCGGCGACCCCGACCGGTTCGCGCGTCAGGCCCGCGCGATCCTCGCCGAGCCGTACGCGAGCGACATCGTGAGCGAGGCGATCGACACAGTGCTCGACGAACTGGCGAAGCACGGCGCCTGAGCGGCGCACGACCGGCGAATGAGCCGGAAGCGGCGGTATGAGCCGGCCGTTCCGGCGTCATTGTGCCGCAATCGGCTCGGGCAGAAGGCGGCGCCCGGCACTCAGCCGTCGACGCGGGCGCGCGCCGGCATCCGTCTCGGTCCCTTCGGCATCAGCAGCGATCCGGGCTTCTCCCGCTCGCGGCGGGGAGCACCGGTCGCGAGCACCGCGCACACCCACTCCTTGATATAGGCGCCGGGCCGTCCCGTAATGCGCAACGCCGTCGGCCGGTCGGCGCGGGTGAGCAGCTGGATGACCCCGTCTTTGCGGCCGATGCTGATGCACTGCGCGGCGAATCCGACATCGAGCTTCGCGGGCGTGCCGCCGCGCAGCATGGCGAGTGCGGTGTCGGCGGCGTGCGCGCCGATCGGCATCGCGATCGCGCACCCCATGCGCAGGTGCGCGCCGACCGAGTCGGGCGGGCGCACGGCGTCGCCCGCACCGAGGATGTCCGGGTGTCCGACCGCGCGCAGCTGCTCGTCGACGAGCAGCCGTCCGATCGTGTCGACCGGCAGCCCGCTCGAGCGCGCCAGGTCGGGCACCGCGAACGACGCGGTCCACACGGTCACGTCGCTGGGCACGACCGTGCCGCCGTCGAGCTCGACGCCGTCGGCGAGAACCCGGGTGACGGCCGCGTTCTCGAGTACCTGCACGCCCAGTTTCGCGAGGGAACGCCCGACCCTGCGCCGCGCGCCCCGGCCGAGATGCCCGAGGACGCTGCCTCGGGAGACGAGGGTGACGGATGCCCCGGGGTACTGTTCGGCGAACTCGGCGGCGGCCTCGACACCCGTCGCCCCGCCGCCGACGACGACTACCCGCTGGCCGGGCGCTCCCGCGGCGAGCGCGATACGCGCCGTCTCGGCGCCGTCGGGGTTGCTCAGGAGGTGGGCGAACTCGCCGGCACCGGGCGCTCCGAGCGCGGCGACGCTGCCGACCGCGTAGACGAGCGTGGAGTACTGCCGGGCCACTGTGCCCTCCGCGGTCTCGACGGTGAGGCGGCGCGCGTCGGCGTCGATGGCGACGACTCGCCCGATCAGAACGGCGATGTCGGGGTGCAGCATGTCGGCGAGCGGGATGGTCGCGCTCTGCCGCACCCCTGCGGCGAGCTCGTGCAGCCGCACCCGCTCGACGAAATCGCCCGTCGGGTTGATCATGACGACGCTCACCCGCCCACGTTCGTCGGGGGTCAACGACGCCTGCACCCGATTGGCGGCGACGATGCCGGCGTAGCCCGCGCCGATGACGGCGATGGTGGTGTCGATCATGGTTCTCCTCGTGTCGATGGTCGTGTTCACCCCATACGACCGGCACGCCGGGCGAAACGTGACAGCTGTCACATCTGCCCGCCGCATCCGGTCTTAACTACTGACCCGCCAAAGGACGGGCAGAGAGGGAACCATGCGCAGGATTGTCATCGTCGGCGGCGGATACGCCGGTTTCTACACGGCCTGGAAGCTCGAGAAGAAGCTTCGACGCGGCGAGGCCGAGGTGGTCGTGATCGACCCGCTGCCGTACATGACCTACCAGCCGTTCCTCCCCGAGGTGATGGCCGGATCGGTGGAGCCGCGGCACGCGCTCGTGTCGCTGCGGCGTCACCTGCACCGCACCGAACTGCTCGCGGCGACGGTCACCTCGATCGACCATGCCCGCAAGGTCGTCACCGTGCGGCCGACGGTGGGCGACGCGTACGAGCTCGGCTACGACATCGTCGTGGTGACGGCCGGCGCGGTGACACGCACCTTCCCGATTCCCGGCGTGCTCGACGAGGCGATCGGGCTGAAGACCGTCGAGGAGGCCATCGCGATCCGCGACCGACTGCTGGCGAACTTCGACCGCGCCGCGACCCTGCCCGCCGGGCCCGAGCGCGCCCGGCTGCTCGCCGTCACGTTTGTGGGTGGCGGTTTCGCCGGCGTGGAGGGGTTCGGCGAGCTGTTGTCGCTCGCGACGGCGCTGCTCGACTCCTACCCCGAGATCACGTTCGACGAGCTCGACTTCCGGCTCGTCGAAGCGCAGGGTCGCATCCTGCCGGAGGTCTCCGACAAGACCGGTCGCTGGGTCGTCGAGTCGCTCGAAGACCGCGGAGCGCGGGTGCATCTCGAGACGCAGCTGCTCTCGGCGGTCGACGGGCACGTGGTGCTGTCGAACGGCGACGAATACGACTCCGACCTCATCGTCTGGACGGCCGGCACGGCGGCCAACCCCGTCGTCGCCAAACACACCGACCTGCCCGTCGACGAGCGCGGCCGGCTCGTCGTCGGCGCCGACCTGCGCGTGCGGGACGGCGGCCGCGTAGTGGTGGACGCGTGGGGCGCGGGTGACGACGCGTCCGTGCCCGACCTCAGCCGCACGGCGGCCCGCTCGACGACCGTGCCGAACGCGCAGCACGCGGTGCGTCAGGGCAAGCGGCTCGCCGCGAACCTCGTGGCCAGCCTCCGCGGCGAGGCGCCGCGCGACTACGTGCACACGAACCTCGGCGTGGTTGCGACCCTCGGGCTGTACACGGGCGTCTTCCAGTCGGGCCCGTTCGTGGTGAAGGGGTTGCCCGCCTGGCTGATGCACCGCGGCTACCACGTGCTCGCCGTGCCCACCTGGGAGCGCAAGATCCGGGTGCTCGCGGCCTGGCTCCTGTCGTTCGGTCTCGGGCGCGACATCGTGTCGCTCGAACAGGCGCAGCATCCGCGCGATGCGTTCGTGCGCGTCGACCGGACGCAGGGCGGACGGGGCAGATGAGCACGCGACTGACCGACCGGGCGGCCGCTGCCGTGCGGGGCACGCGTGCGGCAGCGGCGATCCGTGGCCTGCGGCACCGCGCCGTGCCCACGCACTGGTCGTTCCTGTTCGCCGAGGTCGCCCTCTACGCGTTCCTGATCGTGCTGGTCACCGGCGTCTTCCTGACCTTCTTCTACGACCCGTCGAGCACCGTGGTGGACTACGACGGATCGTATGTTCCGCTGCAGGGCATCGACGTGTCGCGGGCATTCGACTCGACGATGCACATCTCGCTCGAGGTGCGCGGCGGTCTGCTCGTGCGGCAGGCACATCACTGGGCGTCACTGCTGATGCTGGCAGCGCTCGGCGTGCATCTGCTCAGCATGTTCTTCACCGGCGCGTTCCGCCGCCCGCGCCGGCTGAACTGGCTCGTCGTTTTCGCCGTTTTCGTGTTGAGCCTGATCGCCGGGTGGACCGGCTACGCGCTGCCCGACGACATGCTCTCGGGCAGCGGGCTGCGCATCGTGCACGGTGTGATTCTGGGTATCCCGGTCGTGGGCACGTGGCTGTCGTTCCTCGTGTTCGGCGGCGAGTTTCCGAGCAACATCATCGCGAACTTCTACCCGGTGCACGCGATCATCGTGCCCCTCGCTATCCTGGCGCTCATCGCCGTGTACGTCGTTCTGGCGGCGGTGCAGAAGCCCGCCCAGTTCGCCGCCCCCGGACGCACGGACGACAACGTCGTAGGAGTCGCGCTGCTGCCGAACTACGCGCTGCGCATGGGCGGCCTGTTCGCGATCGTGTTCGCGCTCGTCATAGCGATCGCCGCCACCGTCACGATCAGCCCGATCTGGAACTACGGGCCGGCGGCCCCCGGCGACGCTTCGGCCGGCAGCCAACCCGACTGGTACATGGGATTCCTCGACGGCGCACTGAGGCTCGTGCCGCCCGGCTGGGAGATCGTGCTCTTCGGGCGCACCCTGGCGATCGCGATCCTCGCACCGTTGGCAGTCATCACGATCTTCCTGCTGACGGTGGCGGTCTACCCCTTCGTCGAGGAGTGGATCACCGGAGACAAGCGCGAGCACCACATTCTCGACAGGCCGCGCAACGCGCCCGTGCGTACCGCGATCGGTGTCGCGGGCGTGCTGTTCTACGCGGCTCTCTGGGGTTCCGCGTCGAGCGACATCGTCGCCACACACCTGCGGCTGTCGGTCGAGAGCGTCATCCACTTCTACCAGGCGATGCTCGTGGTCGCGCCGGTCGTCGGCTTCATCGTCACCCGGCAGGTCGCGCTGGCCCTCCAGAGAAAAGATCGCGAGCTCGTTCTGCACGGTTATGAGACCGGGCGTATCGTGCGGCTGCCGGGCGGCGAGTACATCGAGGTGCACAAACCGCTCAGCGAGTACGAGCGGTGGCGGCTGGTGGACTTCGAGGAGAACCAGCCGTTACGGCTGCGACCCGACGCCCGGGGAAAACGCAGCCGGTCACAGCGGCTGCGCGCACGGCTGTCGCGCGTGTTCTTCGAAGACCGGGTAGCGCCGGTCTCCCGAAACGAGCTCGAGGCGCCCGCCGACCACTGAGCGCGGTGGCGGCGCGGCTAGGCGCGGCTCAGCCGAACGCGCCCAGCTTGGCCGGGTTCACCACCAGGAACACGCTCTCGATCCCATCCGGCGACGCGTCGATCGAGACCACCGCGTACGGCGAACCGTCGAGGCTGACCAGCAGCGACGTCTGCCCGTTCGCCTGCACGGGCGCGACTTCGAAGCCCGCACCGCCCTTCTTGACGATGCCGGCCAGGAAACGGCCGACGTGGTCGCGGCCGACGACCGCACGGCGGCTCGCCGAAACCACACCGCCGCCGTCGGAGAGGGCGACGACGTTTTCGGCGAGCAGGCCTTCGAGCGATTCCAGGTCGCCCAGCCGCGCCGCATTCACAAACGCCTGCAGCAGTCTGTCGCGCTGCTCGGTCGACACCGCCTCGTGCCGCTCTTCGGTCAGGTGCTCTTTGGCCCGGTGCGCGATCTGCCGCGTGTTCGCCTCGCTCAACTCGAGCACCTCGGCGATCTGCGAGTACGGGTAGTCGAAGGCCTCGCGCAGAACGTAGACCGCGCGTTCGGTCGGAGTGAGGCGTTCGAGCAGCAGCAACACCGCGACCTCGAGCGCCTCGTTGCGCTCGGCTCCCAGCGTCGGGTCATCGGCGGTGAGCACGGGCTCGGGAAGCCACGGCCCGACGTAGACCTCGTGCCGGGCGCGCGCCGACGACGCCGCGTTGAGGGCGAGCCGGGTGGTGACCGTCACCAGAAATGCTGCCGGATTGCGCACCACCGAGCGGTCGGTCGACTGCCAGCGCAGCCACGCGTCCTGCACGATGTCTTCGGCCTCGGTGGCGCTTCCGAGCATGCGGTAGGCGATGCCGAACAGTTGACGGCGCACCGGTTCGAACGCGGCCACGGCATCCCCGAGGGTGGTGTCGGGTGCGTGGTCTGTCATGTCTTCCGCTCGGTCGGTTTCGCTTCAGAGTTTATGCGAGGTGCTCGCGGGTGGGCGAGGGTAAAACGCCGACCCCACCAGGTAACCGCGCGGGTGTAACCTGACAGCCGGACAACGTTGTCCGGTTAGGGAGAAAACGCAATGACTGAAATCTGGGATCGCGAAGTAGACCTCCTCGTGGCGGGAACCGGCGCCGCCGGGTTGACTGCCGCAATCACCGCCGCCGACAGCGGCCTTTCCGTTCTCATCGTCGAGAGCACCGACAAGTGGGGCGGCACCACGATGCTCAGCGGCGGCGGGCTCTGGATGCCGAACAACCCGCTGATGACCGTGCCCGACTCGCAAGCCGAGGCACTCACGTACATGGACGACGTGATCGCCGAGTGCGGCCCCGCCAGTTCGCCCGCACGAAAGCGCGCCTTCGTCGAGGCCGTGCCCGAAGTTTTCGGCTCGCTCGCCCGGCTCGGCATCCGCTGGACAGCCGCGAAGGACTACCCCGACTACTATCCCGACCGCCCGGGTGGGAAGGTCGGCCGTGGCATCGAAGTGAAGCCGTTCGACTCGAAGCGTCTCGGCGACTGGGTGAAGCAATCGCGCTTCAAGGAAGGCCTGCCCGCCCCGCTCAAGACCGACGACGTCTGGCTGCTCTCGCGGGCCTGGTCGACGCCCAGCGGGTTCGTGCGCGGTGCGCGGTTCGTGTTCCGCACCCTCGGCGGCATCGTGAGTGGCAAGAAGCTCTTCGGCCTCGGGTCGGCGCTCGTGATGAGCCTGATGGAGATCGTGCGCCGTCAGGGAACCGAGATCCTGCTGAGCACCCCGGTCACCGATCTCGTTCTCGAAGACGGCCGCGTCGTGGGCGCGGTGGTCACCTCGGACGGCCGCACCCAGCGCATCCGCACCCGTAAGGGCGTTGTGCTCGGCGCCGGCGGTTTCGCCCAGAACAAGCAGTGGCGGCAGAAGTACCACGGCATCGACGGCAACAGCTCGGCCGCGTCCGGCGACCAGGGAACCGCCATCGATGTCGGACGCAGGGCCGGCGGCGCGCTCGCCCTGATGGATGACGCGTGGTGGGGCAGCTCGGTGCCGTCGCCGAACGGCGCCCAGTTCATGCTCTCCGAGCGGTCGATGCCCTACGGGATCATCGTCGACCAGTCGGGCAGCCGGTTCACCAACGAGTCGGAGAGCTACATCGACTTCGGCCACGACATGATGGAGCGCAACAAAACCGTTCCCGCCATCCCGGCCTGGATCATCGTCGACGTGCGCCACCGCCGGCGCTACCTGTTCTCGCCGCTGCTGCTCGGCGGCAAGGGACTCGTCGCGGCCGGCATCGTCGTCAAGGCGAAGACACTCGACGAACTCGCGACCGCGCTGAAAATCGATCCCGCCGCCCTGCGCGCCACCGTCACCCGGTTCAACGGCTTCGCCCGCACCGGCGTCGACGAAGACTTCGGCCGCGGCCGCACCGTCTACGACAACTACTACGGCGACCCGACCGTGAAGCCCAACCCCAATCTCGGCCCGCTCGAGAAGGGTCCGTTCACCGCCGTGCAGGTCGTACCCGGCGACCTCGGCACGAAGGGCGGTCTGCTCACCGACGAGCACGCGCGGGTGCTCGACGACAACGGCGCCGTCATCGAGGGGCTCTACGCCGCCGGCAACACGACCGCGTCGGTGATGGGGCGCACCTACCCCGGCCCCGGTTCGACCATCGCCCCCGCCGTGATCTTCGGCTACCTGGCCGCGAAACACGCGGCCGCAGCATCCGTCTCCACCCCCGCAGAAAAACCGATCAAGAAGGAAACAACCGCATGAGCTCCACCACCCTCTCCGCCGATTCGTCGATCGCCACCTGGCTCGCCCACCCGGTCGGCGGTCCGATCCTGCGCGACCTGCTCGCCCAGTCGGGACAGAGCGCCGACGCGCTGCGCCCCGTGAGCAAGCTCGCGATCAAGCGCCTGATCAAGCTGAGCAAGGGCGCATTCACACAGGAACTGATCGACGGTCTGATCGCGCGGGTCGAGGCCGGCGACGTCCCCGAGTCGTCCGGCGCACCCGTCGAGGCAGTCGTCGACGAGACCCCGGATGCCCCGGTCGAGCGTGAACCGTGGGTGGAGCGCATCGACTCCGGCCGTTTCGCCGGCAAGACGGTCATCGTCACGGGCGCCGGCTCGGGCATCGGCCGCGCCACCGCCTCGCGCATCGCCCGCGAGGGCGGCCGCGTGATCGCGGTCGACATCTCGCAGGAACGCCTCGACGACTTCGTCGACGAGTACCCGGCCAGCGACATCGTGTCGGTCGTCGCCAACATCACCGACGACGACGCGATCGCCCAGATCGTGACCGCGGCGGGCGAGCGCATCGACGGCCTCGCCAACATCGCCGGCATCATGGACGACATGACGCCGGTCGGCGAGATCTCCGACGCGGTGTGGAAGCGGGTGTTCTCGATCAACGTCGACGGCACAATGAAGCTGATGCGCGCCGTCATCCCGGCGATGCTCGCCCAGGGCGCCGGGTCGATCGTGAACACGGCGTCGGAGGCGGCCCTGCGCGGATCCGCGGCGGGCGCCGCCTACACGGCGTCGAAGCACGCCGTCGTCGGACTTACCAAGAGCGGCGCGTTTATGTACGGGCCGAGCGGCATCCGGGTGAACGCGGTCGCCCCCGGCCCCACGATCACCAACATCGAGGCGACGTTCGCCTCGCCGCTGGGTGCCGAGCGCGTACGCGTCGGCATGGCCGTGATGCCGGATGCTGCGGAGAGCGAGGCCCTCGCAGCATCCATCACCTTCCTGCTCAGCGACGACGGCGTCAACCTGAACGGCGTGATCCTGCCGTCTGACGGCGGCTGGTCGGTGGCGTAACCCCCGCCGCACTATCGCGAAAGGCCGTCTCGAACGAGGCGGCCTTTCGTCGTTCCCGGAAGACCCGACCAAACCGGTTGGGGAGGGGTGCCGAACCAATGTCAGCACCTCGGCAATCACAACCGGGCAACTCGAACAAAGGATTTGATCATGCGTAAGTTCTACAAAGTAACCGTCGGCATCGCCGCCGCGACGCTCCTCGTCGGTGGCCTCGCCGCCTGCTCGACCAGCACCGAGTCCGACTCCGACACCTCGTCGTCGCCGTCCGCTTCCGAAGAAGCCGACCCCACCCCGCTGGCCTCGATCCCCGCCCTCGACGGCGTCGACACCCAGGTCACCCTCGACGCCGGCTTCGTCGAAGCCCTCGGCACCCTGGGACTGACCCCCGGAGTCACCGGCACCGCGACCCTCGACGCCGCCACCGGAACCCTCGCCTTCCCGATCACCGGCGGCAACGTCGACTACTACGACCCCGCACTCGACTACCGCCCCTACGTACAGGGCGAGATCGACCACGACGGCTCCGGCATCACCCTCACCGGCGGCGACATCGTCGTCGGCCTGTCCGACTTCAAGATCGACCCCGGCACCAGCCGCCTCACCGGCACCGTGACGGCTAACGGTGAAGAGGTCGGCACCGACGTCTACATCTTCAACCTCGACGGCTCGACCCTGAACCCGCTCGAGACCGACGCCGACGGCAACGCCGTGCTCGAGGGCACCACCGTCCTCGTCAGCCCCGACGCCGCCGAACTGCTCAACACCACCTTCGGCACCGACGCCGTCACCGACGAACTCGTCGTCGG
>Ga0247811_1000130_pt1 | contig 26618 bp, 27 predicted proteins | sample UWRJL134311R1_FD_189018 | JGI IMG/M metagenome (GOLD analysis project Ga0247811, IMG submission 189018) | Plant litter microbial communities from Arlington Agricultural Research Station in Wisconsin, United States - UWRJ-L134-311R-1 | ecosystem: Environmental > Terrestrial > Plant litter >...
ACTATTTCGTCGGCCATCGTCCACCCGGCGCGCGTGAGAACTTCGTGCAGTTGCGGCTCGGTGCCGAGCAACGCCAGGTTCACGGGGTCGCCGAGCAGGCCGTCGCTCGTACGGGCGCGGCCGATGAAATAGCCGGGCACGTAGATGCGGGTGAGGATGCGGTGCAGGCGCGGAAGCACGAGGTACGCGAGCAGCACCCAGAACACCACGGCGTAGCCGATCTGCCACCAGCCGAGCGAGAAACTCTCCCAGAAGACGAGCGCCGCCAACCAGACCGCGCTCGCCCCGCCGACGAGGAAGAAGCACCAGTCGAGCGCGCCGTCGAGCCGGTGACGGGCTGATCGGACGCGGGACTCCACGAGGCGAACCTAGCGGTCGGCTCGGCAGGGCGCTACTCGCGAGCCCCTCGCACCCGTCGTCCGCTACGCTCCGTATTGATGTGCGTGCCAGCGCGCGGCGAGGGAGCGAGCGGTGCGCGGTGGCTCGGGACGCAAAGCCGGTCGGCCCGGCGACGCCGTCGCGCTGCCGATCGTGCTCACCTGGGCGATCGCGCAGCTCTTCGTGATCATCGCGGCGCTGCCCACTGTCACCTGGATCGCCCCGGGGCTCATCGCCGCGGCCTTCTCGCTTATGGTCGGCCGGCGGCGTGAGGGCATCGTCTATCTCTGGGTGGCGGCGATGTTCGCCGTACTTTTCCTGCTGACCGGCGACCGCACCGACTAGCCGCGCGCGTCCGGGCCTGACCCTGTCGTTGCCACCCGCTGGTGGTCGCCTCCCGTTTCTGACAGCGTGGACCTGGTGAAGACCCTGCCAGCCACCGAGGAACGCGTGCTGATCCGGCGCACGCCCGACCCGCGGCTCTGGACGGGGGTGGCCGGGCTGGTCGTCGCCGCACTCACGCTGCTCGAGTCATCCGTCGACCTGTTCCTCGTCGGCCAGCGCCCCAGCCTCGACGACGGCGAGGCGCTCGTCGCGTTTATGACCGGGGCGAGCACTCCGACGCTGCTCGTCATTTTGCTCGACACGTTCCTCATGACGTTCCTCATCGTGTTCCTCGCCGGTTTCCGACAGCTGATCAACAAGACCCGGCCCGACATCGAATGGATCGCCGACCTCGCGTTCGGCGCGGGACTCGTGTTCGTGGCGCTCACACTCGTCGGCGACGCGATGGAAGCGGGCGCGGCGCTCGACTCGATCGGCGCCGTGTCCGACCCGTCGGTGGTGCGTGCACTCACCGAGGGTCACGTGCAGATGTTCGGGTCGATGGGGTGCGTGCTCACGGCGCTCGTGGCGGCGGCGTCGGCGCACGTGATCCTGCTGTCGGGAGCGCTGCCGCGTTGGACGGGTGTGCTCGCCTACGCCGTCGCGGTCGCCAATTTCGCGGCGGTGCCGACGATGTTCGCGGGCACCAACGACCCGACGTTCTTCTCCGCGGGCGGCCCCGGCATAGCGTTGTTCGCGACCTTCCCCTGGCTCGTCTGGGTCGGGTCGGTCGGAGTCACCGTGCTGCGCGACCGGCGATCGGCCCGCTGAGGCGGCTCAGCGTCCGAAACGCGTGGTGACGCCCGGCGAATAGAGCACCGAGTCGGGCGGTCGCGCGGCGAGACCCGCAAAACCGGCGCGGTCGAGCAGCGAGTCGTCGAGCGAGACCAGTTCGGCGTCGAACAGCGGCCACGGCTCGTGGTGGTTGCGCAGGTAGAGCGTGCGTCCGCGCACCCGGGTGAACAGGGCCCAACGCGCCGTGAGGAAGTCGGCGAGCGGGTCGTCGTGCACCTCGGTGCGGCCCCGGGTGGCGACGATGTTCGAGGTCAGCGCGTGGTCGAGGTGGCGCCGCGAACCGAACTCGAGAGTGTCGCCGTCGTGCGCGAGGCGGGTGCGCGACCAGCGGTAGGGCAGCGCGAAGATCGCACGGGCGGCGAGCACCGCGGCGAGCCTCGACGCCTCGAGAGACACGAACACGACTCCGCGGCGACCCTGGTCGTCGACGGCGTACAGCCGCACGTTCACCTCGACGAAATTGCCGAAGTACGGGATCGCCGGGCTTCCGAACACGGTCGCGCGATCGAGCACGAACGGGATGAGACCGACCCAGCTCGACCCGTCGAACTCGTCGGGCGTGAGTCCTTCGGGCAGCAGCGGCGCGACCTCGGCGGCATCGACCCGCCAGTGCAGGAAGACGAGATGCGACCAGCGCTGGCTGGCGACCGACCGGCTCGAGAGCGCGGGAGCCGACGCCGTGACCGGTTCGGCGTCGATGGGTCAGACCCGCTCGGCGGCGGATGCGGCGAACTCGCGTTCGACGAGCGCCACGACGTCGGCGAGGTTCTGATCGTCGTAGGCCGACATCACGTGCGGGCGTTCGTCGAGCACCCAGAGCGATCCGACCGTGTGCCCGTCGGCGCCGCGCAGCAGCGAACCGGAGACCCGCTGGATGTAGTCGTTGCCGAGGGTGAGCGGGTTGACTCCGTCGTGCGGGTTGGCGAGCAGCGCGGCGGGATCGACGAGGTGCGCGTCGACGCCGTGATGGCTGAGTACGGTCGCATGGTCGTTCTCGATCGCCGCGATGACGACGATGGCCGCGTTCAGCAGGCGGGATGCGACCCGCGCGATGCGGTTGAACACCTCGGTGTCGTCGTCGGTGAAGGCGAGCTCGGTGAGCACCGACGGGGTCTCGTCGGAGTGGTTCTCGAGCCCGCGTTCGATGCCGATCAGCTCGCCGAGGGCGGCGACCGCCTGCGCGCTCGTGGGGCGCTCAGACGGCACGCGGGTCGTCATGGCAGTGAGCAACGCCGACCACTGCGGCGAGAGCGACTCGGGAATCAGCGGGTCGCGGATGAGCCGCGCGGTCGCGCTCTCGAGCGGAGTGCCGGGAAATTCGGGGGTGCGGGTGAAGCACTCGAGCAGGGCGAGCCCGAGGGAGTAGACGTCGGAGGCGGCCTCGATCGGCTCGCGCATCGCCTGCTCGGGGCTGAGGTAGGCGGCGGTGCCGATGGTCACCCCGTCGTCGGGCGCGACGGTGCCGGTGAGGGAGGCGATTCCGAAGTCGGCGAGCTTGGCGCGTGGTCGCTCGTCGGTTCCGCCGTACGTCACCATCAGCACGTTCGCGGGCTTCACGTCGCGGTGGGTCACACCGTTGCTGTGGATGTACTGCAGTCCTTCGGCGAGGTCGAACCCGATCTGGGCGATCTCGCGGCCCGAGAGCGGCCTCGAGGCGACGAGCTCTTTCAACGTCGACCCCGTGATGAGTTCCATCACGAGGTACATGCGCGACTTGGCGGGGTTCTTGTTGGCGACGATGCCCGCGTCGATGAGTGTCACCAGCCCGTGGTGGTTCAGGCGCGCGAGCACCTGCAGCTCGTGCTCCTGGCTCGACACTTCGGCGATCTCGCCGAGCGGCGCGTTGAACAGCTTGACCGCGACCTCGCGGTCGAGAAACTCGTCGTGGGCGCGGTAGACCGAAGCCATGCCGCCGGATCCGATCAACGAGAGGATCTGGTAGCGGTCGTTCAGGCGCGAATACGGTTGGGTATCCGGCACCGGTTACTCGTCTTCGGGCGAGGCGGGCTTTTCGGCCGGTTCTTCGGCGACCTGCATGCCGAGCGGGGTGGCGGCGGTCAGCATCAGCTGGTCGAGCCAGGTGCGGTTGATCGTCGCGGCCCTCGAGCCGGAGAAGAAGAAGTGCAGGGGAACGCCGTTGTCGATCCAGATCGAATGACGTCCGCTGCCCTGCTTGTGGTTGAGGTTCCAGGTGAGGAAGAAGTGCTCTGCCCGGCGCAGTTTCGCGCTGATGGCGATCTGCAGGTGTGTAGCGGTACGGTCGTCGAATTCGAACTCTTCGCCGTTGTATTTCAGGTAACCCACGCGCGTTCTCTTCTCAATCCGAAGGAAATCAGCACCGAAGGTCATGGGCGACCCGGTGCTCAGGCGAAGAATGCCCTCAGGCAAGGGTAACGTGTGTAGTCGAGTGGTAAACGCGCTCGCGAAAAAGGAGTAGTGGCTTCAGTGATCATCAACAGGCTGACCGTCGACGGCAGGGACTACTTTCTCCCCGAGCCCGTAACCGAACTGCGCCAGCAGATCCTCGAGGCCATCAAGGCCGGCGGCGGTTACGTGAACATCCCGCCGCTCAACACCGGCCCCGGTGTCGACATCCTCTTCTCGCCGGGCATGCCCGTGCTGTGGGCGAAGATCTCTATGGGCGGCGACCAGACGATCAGCGAAGACGCTCCCGTCATCGAGGCCGACGGTTCGCTCGCCGACCTCTGACGCCGACTTCTGTCGCTGCCACGTGTAGCGACGGCGCCTCGGCGCGCTAGCGTGCTCTCGGCCGCCGGATGAAGATGCGCCGAACCGTGCGCAGGATTCCGAGAAACCCGAGGAAGCCGACGAACGCGCCCAGCAGGTCGAACAGGTGAAGCTGCGGCGCAAGTAGCGGGCCGCCGTCGGAGACGACGAGCACGATGGCCAGCACGACCGCGGTGATCGAGACGAGCACGCCGAGCACCTCCGACACGAGCACGCCCACGAACCACTGGTCCGCGGGGTCGGCGAACGACCGCAACCGCACGCTGAGCGTGCCGCGTTCGAGTTGTGACGCGAGGGCGTCGAGCCGGTGCGGCAGCTTGCGGGCGTAGGCGGAGAGCACCGCGGCCTGCGCCTGTGCCGAGACGGCGAGCTTCTTGACGTCGAACATGCGGCGGGTGAGTGCCGGAACGTGGTCGAGGGCCCGTTCGGCCAGGTCGAAGTCGGGCACGAGGACCTTGAGACAGCCCTCGAGCGTCGCAAAGCTGCGGAACGCCGACGAGAGTGTGGCCGGCAGAGCGATGTGGTGCAGCCTGATCACGTCGAGCATGAGCGAGAAGATCGAGCCGTCGCCGCCTGCCCGGTGCCGCACGCTCGTCAGCACCACGCCGATGTCGTGGCGGAACGCGTCGAGGTCGACATCGGCGGGCACGTCGACGATGAGCAGCAGGGCGTCGGTGGCGGCGATGTCGTCTTCGACGGATGCTGCGAGCAATAGTGTGGCGAGGTTCTGGCGTTGGCTGCGCTCGAGCACCCCGACGGCGCCGAAGTCGATCAGCCCGAGGTTGCCGTCGTTCTTCAGGATCACGTTTCCGGGGTGCAGGTCGGCGTGGAATACACCGTGCACGAGGATCTGCTCGAGCACCCCGTTCATCAGGGCGACGGCTAGGGCGTCGCGCGCCTCGTCCGGCATAAGCGCGAGGCGGCCGGCAGCCGAACTGAGCGGGGTGCCGGCGACGATGTCCATGGTGAGCATCCGCTTGCTGCTCGCCGCGGGGTAGACCGTCGGCACGGTGATGGTGACGTCTGAGGAGTGACCGTGCGCTTGGATCATCCGGATGGTCGAGCGCAGCATCTCGGTGTTGCTGTACTCCACCCGGTAGTCGAGTTCGTCGAGCAGGGTCTTGGTGAAACCGCGGGCGATCGACTCGGCGTGCAGCTCGCGGGCCTGGATCGAGTGGCGTTCGGCGCGCTCCGCCAGGCGCAGGATGATGTCGACGTCTGCCTCCACCTGCGCGCGGGCGGTGGGGCGCTGCACCTTGACGACCACGGGAGTGCCGTCGAGCAGCACCGCGGTGTGCACCTGCGCGACGGAGGCCGCGGCGAGGGGAGTTTCGTCGATCGATGCGAAGACATCGCCGATCGGGCGCCCGAGCTCGGCTTCTATGGTCGCCCCGATCGTCGACCAGGGCAGCGTGGTCGCCGCCGACTGCAGCGTGCCTAGGGCGCTGAGGTACGGCTCGGGGATGAGGTCGCGGCGGGCGGAGAGCACCTGGCCGAGCTTGACGAAGGTCACTCCCGACTCGTTGATGGTGTCGACGATCGCGGCGGCGCGTTCGTCAGACGTGGCGTGCCCGCCATTGGCGTGGGTGCGGCCGTGGAACACCCAGCCGACCCCGCGGCGGGACGCGATGGCGAGGATCTGCGCGTACCTCCGGGTGCGTTTGCGCTGCCGCAGTGCCGCGCGCAGCTCGCTGACCGGGTTGCGCAGCGACGTCGTCGGCCAGAGCAGTTCGAGCGCCACGAGTACGCCGACGCCGACCGCGAACACCCAGGCGACCGACAGCGCGATGACGAGCAGGGCGATCCAGCCCGAACTCTCGAGGTCGGACCGGTCGGCCGAGACGATGCCCGCCTGTTCGGTCACCCAGAACCCGAACGGCAGCCCCGCGGCGAACACGAGCAGCCCAACGACGATGCTGCGCGGCCATCCCACGGGAGTGTCGAGCACGCGACGGCTGACGTAGCCGACGAGCACCGCCGACGCGATTGCCGAGATCACGATGAGTATGTCAGCGAACACCGTCTTGATCTCCTCGAGTGGATGACTGTGGCGCAACGCCCGTTCGGCTCAACACTAGGCCGAGGTCACCCGATTGGCATGACCCGCACCTGACCCTGACGCAACTAGCCTCCGGATCATGGCTAAGAACACGACCAGGCCCAGGGGAGTGACCTTCATCGCGACCCTCTGCGCGGTTTTCGGCTTCATCGAGCTGGCCACGGGCATCCTGTCTTTCCTGTTCCTCCCGACGATCGTCGCCCAGACCGAGCTGGATGTCACGGAGGCGACGTGGTCTGCGGCGGCGCTTGTCGTGCTCGGCCTCGCCTACCTGCTGGTGAGCAACGGCCTGTACCGCGGCAAAGACGTCGCGCGCGTGATCGTGCTGCTGATCAGCCTGCTGCACGCCGTGAACGGGCTCTGGCTCGCGGTCACCGGGCAGCTGGTACCGGGCCTCGTCACGATCGGGGTCGCGCTCGTCGTGTGCGCGCTGCTCTGGACGGGCCGCGGGGGTGCGTACTTCGACCGTGATGTGCGCGGAACCAGACGGTAGACGTCCGGCCGCCCGCGTCACTAACCTGTTGCCGTGTCCGGGCCGCTTCCCACTGTCGACTTCACGCGTCCGCACGGCCTGCGGCGCATGCGCGGCCGCGACCCGCTCGAGCCGCACCGGTCGGCGACGCCGCTCGAACTGCTCTTCGATCTGACCCTCGTGGTCGCGTTCGCGCAGGCCGGCGACCAGGTCGCCCACTCCATCGCCGAGGGCCACGTGGCCACCGCGATCTGGGGATTTCTCTTCGTGCTGCTGTCGTTCTGCTGGGGGTGGATCAACTTCACCTGGTTCTCGTCGGCGTTCGACACCGACGACTGGCTGCAGCGTCTGTTCACCATGGTGCAGATGATCGGCATCATCGTGGTCGCGTTGGGAATTCCCGCGGTCTTCGAATCGCTCGACGCCGGCGAGCCGATCGACTATTCGGTGGTCGCCGCCGGGTACGTGGTGATGCGCGCGTCGTTGATCGCCATGTGGCTACGCGTCGCCGTGCAGGATCCCGACAATCGGCGGGTCGCGCTGCGGTACGCCGGGTACAACGCCGTGATCCAGGTGGCGTGGATCGCGGTGCTCGTCGCACGCATCGAGTTCACGCCCGTGCTCGCGACCCTCATCGTCGCACTGTGGGCGGCAGAGTTGGCCGGCCACATATTCGCCACCTGGAACGCGCAGACGGTGGATGACACGTGGCGAGGCACCCCGTGGAACGCCCACCACATCGTCGAGCGGTACGGCCTGCTCGTGATCATCACCCTCGGCGAGGTCATGCTCGGCACCATCACCGCGGTGTCGGCCATCGTGGCCCACGACGACTGGAGCAGCGAGGCGGTCGTGATCGTCGTCGCCGGCACCGGGCTCAGTTTCGGGCTGTGGTGGACGTACTTCCTCGTGCCCTCCGCCCCGGTGCTCGCCCGCCACCGTCGGCGCAAGTGGACGTGGGGGTACGGCCACATCCTGCTGTTCGCGTCGCTCGCCTCGGTCGGAGCCGGGCTGCACGTCGCCGCCTACGCGGTCGAAGGCGAGACGGAGATCGGCACCGTAGGCGTCGTCTTGTCGGTGGCTATCCCCGTGCTGGTGTTCTGCCTGGTCTACTTCGTGCTGTACTCGGTGCTGTTCCGCGCGGTCGACTCGTTGCACGTGATGTTGGCCACGGCGATGGTCGCGATCCTCGCTTTGTCGGTCGTGTTCGCGGCCAACGGGGTGTCGTTGGGCTGGTGCCTGCTCGTCGTGATGCTCTCGCCGTTCGTAGTCGCGGTCGGCTACGAGACCTCGGGCTACCGGCACGTCGAGTCCGACGTGCGCCGCGAGGGTTAACCGAAGAAGCTCCGACGGCGAACCGTCGGAGCTTCTTCGTATTGTGGGGCGTCTTACTTGAAGACGTCCTTGATGTTCTCGCCGGCCTGCTTCGCGCTGGCCTTGGTCTGGTCGTTGCGACCTTCCTGGGCGGTGTCGGGGTTGTCGGTCGCGTTGCCGACAGCCTCTTTCGCCTTTCCGACCAGCTTCTGGGCGGCGTTTTCGATCTTGTCTGAAGCGCTCATGAGTGCACCTTCTTTCTTATCGACGTGATATTCACGCTACGTCGAAACCATCTGTGAAAACCCGTCATTGCGCGCGGCGGGGGAGCGCGCTAGACACCCCGTGTCTCATTGCCCCATTCGCCGCAGCCACTCGGAGATCAGCGCCGAGCACAGGTCGGCCTGCTCGACGACGATGTTGTGACCCGCCGCGTCGAGTGTGGCGAACGACGCGCGCGGATAGTGCTCGAGCCGGCGCCACGCGTCGGTGTAGCCGACGACGTCGTCTTGCCTACCGGTGATGTGCAGGGACGGCTGGACGAAGGGCTCGGGGTGTGCCTCTTCGGGTTCGCGGTCGAGCGAGTAGTTCGCGGCGATGCGATCCAGAGCCTCGCGATCCGCGCCGTCGAGGCCGGGCCGGATGAACCGTAGAAACGTCATCGCGTCGTCGGCCGACTCGACCACGGCGTCTTCGCGGTACTGATCTATCGCCGTACCAAGCAGTGCTTCGATACCGGGCTGCCGCTTCAGTACCGTGCGCGCGGGCACAGTGCGCTCGTCGTGCGCGGCGACGAAGACTCCGGCCACGGTGGCCAGCCCGAGAACCTGCGGCCGAAGTTCGTGCGCGACGTAGCGGGCGATCATGCCGCCGAACGAGTTGCCGAGAACCGCGAAAGGTTCGTCGCCTATACGGGCCCGGATCTCGCGAACGGCCGCATCCGCGACCTGCTGCGAACTGCCGACCTTTCCCGCCGGCGACCCGGTCGCGCCGGGCAGATCGAGGTAGATGCGGCGCCAGCCGCCCGCCCGCTTGAACGTCGGTTCGAGCGGGAGCAGGCTGCGGTGGTCGAGCCCGAATCCGTGCAGGAGGACGAGGGGAGTACCGGAACCTGCTTCATGGGCGAACACGTGGCGACACTACCGTCAGCCGGCGACACGGCCGGGGCGGCTGCGCGCGATGCCGAACAGCACGAGCGCCGCCGCCACTGCCGTGAGGGTGAGTCCCGACACGGTGACGCCGTCTTGGAACCCGGCCGCCTGCTGCGCTGTCCACACCTTCGACGAGATATTGCCGGCGAAGAACGCCGCGAGAATCGTGCCCGTCACGGCGATGCCGATGGCAGTGGCGACCTCGCTCGAGGTGTCGACGAGGGCGGCGCCGATCGTGGTGCGGTTCTGTGGCAGGCCGCGCATGACGTTGGTGCCCGCGACCACGCCGACGACGCGCATTCCGGCGGCGACGAGAACGAGGGCGACGGCGACCCAGACGTAGCCGAAGCGGCCGCCCGTGGCGAAAACGGCGAGTCCGAGCACGACGGCCGCGGCGCTGATCCACGCGGCGTGTTCCATCCCGACCCTGTTGACGAACGGGCCGACGAGTCGTCCGCCCGCGAGCAGCACGACGACCTGGGGAAGCGTGCCGACAGCGGCGAGAGCCGGCGGCCATCCCCAGCTGAACTGCAGCTGCAGGGTCACCATGTAGCCGAGGCCGGCGAGGGCGAGGCCCGACGCGGCTTTGTAGGCGAGGCCGCTTGAGACCAGCGGCAATGCGATCAGCTTCAGATCGAGCAATGGATGCTTCGCCGAACGTTCGCGGACGACGAAGAGAACCGCGGCGACGACGGCACCCGCGGTCGCTGCCCACGGCAGCCAGGACGCGGTGCCTCCGCCGACGAACAGGGTCGGAGCGACGAGCGCCAGCACGATCGTTGCGGTGCCGAGAAGCGCGCCGGCGATGTCGAGGGGGTCTCGATGAAGGTCGGCGCGCAGGTCTGTGGCGATGCCTGCCCGGATGCCCAGAAATGCGAGTATCGCGATGGGGACGTTGACGAGCAGCAGTACCTGCCACGGTGCGACAGCGAGAACGAACCCGCCCACTGTCGGGCCGACGGCCAGTCCCACGAGGCCGACGGTGGAGATGAGCGTGATCGCCCGGACGCGAAGTTTCTCGTCGTCGAACAGGCGGAACGCCAGCGCCATCGAGCCCGGGGTGGTCATCGCCGCGGCGACGCCCATCGCGGCGCGCACCGCGATGAGCTGCTCGTCGGTGGTGACGAACGCGGTGGCGAGGCTGGCGAGCCCGAGCAGGGCGAGGCCGATCAACATCACCCGTCGGCGGCCGAACCGGTCGGCGATGGCGCTGAACAGCAGCATCAGCCCGCCGAAGACGACCGCGTACGCGCCCGTGACCCACTGCAGGCCGGTGGTCGACGCGTGCAATTCGCGGCCGATCGTCGGCAGCGCGACGTTGAGGATCGAATTGTCGAGCATCTCGAATAGGAAGACGGCGGACAAGCCGGCAAGGGCGACAGCGGCGGCGCCTAGGCTCTGCGGGCGACCCTCGGTCGGGATGGGAAGTTGAATCTGACTGCTCATGGCACTCTCCACTAGATGGGGAGAAGTGGCGGCCCTTGTGGGCGGCGTGTGAGCGTGGGCGATACCCGCGTTTTTACTTCCGGTGACACCAATCTAACGGAGCGGCGCCTCGGAATGCAAATGAGATCGCGCGCTACGACGCGCCCTATTCTGGCAGGGTGACCGACACGCTTGGCGATCTGCTTTCCCGCGATCCGCACCGCATATGGCGGGCGTCATGGGAGGTCATCAATATGCGCGACACAGCGCTGCTCGAATCACTCCGCACAGCGCTTCCAAGGATTCGGCAGGCGACGGCGGACATCGAGCTCGGAGGGATGATCCAGCCCAACCGCGCTGCCCTCACGCACGCTCTCGGCAAGGTGCAGAACTACCGCAAATGGCGGTGCTGGTGCGACGACTACCCGAAACTCCTTACCTACGACCCTGCCCGGGAGGAGGAGCGCGGGCATGCCAAAGTGCTCAGTAGAGACGATTCGGGATGGCCCGTGACCTACGAGTGCGAATGCGTCGTCTGCGGCAGGCAGTTCAGTGTCGAGGAGGGCGAGTATCACGCACTGTGGTGGAAATGGACCCCGCACGAGCCCCCGAGACGCAAATCGCCGATGGCGAACCAGGAGCGGGGGAAAGAGTTGCCGCCGGGCATTTCTTAGAGATACGACGACGTCAAACCGGTCCGCCGCCCCCTACGCCTGGACCGCGGCGGTGTGTGCGCACCGCAAGCACGTTGTCGACGGTCCGGCGAACGTTTGGGCCGTTGATCTCGTCTGGGTCAGAGTTGATGCCGGAGAGGAGCGCCCATAAAAACACGGGCGCGAGAACGAGCTCGAAGAGATCTATCGGTTTGAGTTCGGGCGCGCCGTCGGCATCGAGCATTACTTGGAGTTGTTCCAGTCGCGGCATGCTGAACTGTTGCGCGGCGTCGATGCCGCTGGCTTCGGCCGCTGCAACCATCGCTCGGAAGAAGCCAAGGCTGCCCGGGCGGCTGAGGTCGTCGACGAGGTGCTCCAGGTAGATCGTCAGATCTGCGGATAGGTCACCGCTCGAGGGAACCGGAAAGGCCGTAGCGACGTCAGCGGCCGCGACGTCGAGGACGAGGGCTTCGGGCGTCTGCCAGCGTCGATAGATCGTGGCTTGGTGCACCCCGGATCGCGCGGCGACGGCGGCCATCGTTACCGCCGCAGCACCCCCTTCAGCCACAAGTTGGCGCACAGCCGAATGCACAGACTCGCGCGTCTTCGCGGTACGCCCGCCGGGACGGAGTTCGCCTGTCGATTGCGCCATGGATTGATACTAACGCGAAAATAGTTGCGCAAATGGTTCAAGCCGCATACGTTAATGCGAGGAAGATCGCATTTATCGAATTGGAGAACCCGTGGCACACGCACTCATAGTCGGAGCAGGTATCGCAGGGGACGCTCTCGCAGTCTTGCTGGACAGGCAGGGTTGGCAGGTGACGGTCGCCGAGATCGCGCCCGGCCTTCGCGAAGGAGGTCAGACGGTCGATCTGCGCGCTGGCTCGCGAGAAGTGCTGGCGCGAATGGGAGTGCTCGACACCGTTCTCGCGAACCTCGTGCCTCAGCGCGGATTGGCCTGGATCGACGCGGCAGGAAAGCCCCGCGCCACCATGCCGGTGGAAGCGTTTGACGGTCAAGGCTTCGTGTCAAAGGAGGAGATCTTGCGCACCGACCTGGCCCGCATTCTCCACAACGCGGGCAGCGACAGGATCGACTATCGATTCAGCGAGACCGTCGAAGCATTGGATGAGCGCCCAGACGGCGTGCGCGTTCGCTTCCGCTCCGGCGACATCGGGACGTTCGACATCGTCGTCGGTGCCGACGGTGTTCACTCGCGCGTGCGAAACCTTCGCTGGGGCAACGAAGGTCAGTTCCGAAATTCGTTGGGCGTCGCGCACGCCTGGTTCACCCTCAACGAGCGTGTCGATACGCCGGCGATCGACGGTTGGTTTCTTATGCACAACGCGCCCGGTGGACTCGTGGTCGAAGCCCGTCCCGGTCACGCGGGCCAACAGGAGGTCGGGCTCTCCTTCCGCACCACAAACCCACTCCCGTCGCGGCACGACCGCGCGGCGCAGATCGCCCTATTGGAACGTACGTTCAGCGGCGTCGGATGGCGAGCGGCCGAAATCGTCGCTCGCGCCAACGAGGCCGAGGACTTCGCCTTAGACACCTTCGATCAGATCTCGGTGCCGCGGTGGCACGACGGGCGCGTCGTCCTCCTCGGCGACAGTGCTTGGTGCGCGAGCCCGCTGTCTGGGCTCGGTACAGCGCTCGCGCTGATCGGCGCAGAGGTGCTGGCGAAAGAACTTGCCGACGGCGCGGTCGCCCCGGGCGTCGCATTCGCCGCGTACGAGGAACGTATGCGCCCCACAGCCTTGGCCGCGCGGAGGCTCCTGCCCGGTCGGGTGAGCATGTTCGCCCCGATGACGCAGCTCGGTATCCGCGGCTGGGCAGTCGTCTGGCGTGTGGCGCAATGGCGCGTGGCCGCGCCGATCCTGAAGTGGGCAATGGGCGATCGCGGACATGATGTGCCGGACGTGCCGCAGGTGGCGGACGTCCAACGCTGACCCAGGGCATGGTCCCGGAGCCGCTTCGACAAATTTTGGGACCGTATCTCCTACTGCCGCCCCTGCCTCCGGAGGGCGAAAGCCTCTGCTGGAGTGATGCCAATTAGCGGCAACTTCCGCGTAAATTCAACGCTTTTCGATCATCGTGGATTGCCTCGAAGTGGCACGCTTTCCGCGAAGTGTTGCCATTATGTTGCCACGGCTGAAATTGACGGCGCCGCCTTCGCGTTGCCGGACGCATCTATGGGCGCTCGAAGCGGCGCTGTACGGGTGTCGCGGAGTGTTGCCCGCGTGCAGCTGATCATCATGCCGCCGCGCGAGATCCGGATACTGTCGTCCGGGGCAGCCTGCCTGCACGGGAGTGTCCTGTCATCTGGTCGCCCGCGACCACGACGTCGAAGTCGAGATTGAGCCGCATGGGTTTGGTGATGGACTGCGACCAGGTCACGTGCTCGCCATCGGCACCAGTCTCTGTTCGGATGTCGCGCAGCGGGATGCTGGGACTGGTGCCGTCGTCGTCAGCGGTGCCTGTCCATACGCCGTCAGCGTCGACGAAGGTCATCGTGGCGTGCATCGTGCCGATCGGGGTGCGCATGGAGAGGTTCCACGTACCGGTGAGGGTGCTCATGAGGGTGTCTTTCTATTCGTCGAGATGTCGTCGGGGGTCGGAGTCAGAGTGCAAGCGCTTCGGGGCCGCGCGCCATCCAGACGGTGCCGCGACGCTCGTACTCGAAGAGCTGCTCCACGGCGATGGCGATGCGCGGGCCGAACTCGCGTTCCAGGAGGTAAAGGGCCAGGTCGAGGCCCGACGTGACGCCGCCGGCGGTGACGAGGTCGCCGTCGTCGACGACTCTGGCGCGCACCACCGTCGTGCCCGTGGCCTCGAGCACGTCGTTGCCCAGAGTGTGGGTCACCGCCGTGCGACCGTCGAGGAGACCGGCCATCGCGAGGGCGAGACCCCCGCCGCAGACCGTGGCGACGAGCGTGTCCGGAGCCGCGAACGCGCTGCGCATCAGGTCAGGGAGGGAGGTCTCTGCAAGGCCGGCAAGGATGACCGGGATGGTCCTGACGACATCGGGGTCGCCGGAGGTCGGGCCGGATGCGCCGGGAAGGATGATCATGCCGGGCGCTTCGGGATCGAGCGCGTGTGTGGCGGTGAGTTCCAAGCCGCGCGTTCCGCTGACTATGGGGCCGGCGGCGTCGAGCCCGACGAGGCGCACGTCGAGCGCTCCGCCGAGGGCGTCCGATCCGGCGCTGAGAACTTCGAACGGTGCGATGACGTCGAGCGGGTCGAACCCGTCGAAGAGGATGATCTGGGCGAGCATAAGGCGTCCTTTCGGTGACGCTATCGACGGTACGGGCGCACACCCGCCCTTACGAGTGGCGGATGAGACAACGTTTGCCAGAATCCCGCCACGAGCGGGATAGCATCGAAAAATGCACAAGATTGTTGTCCTCGCGCTCGACGACGTGATCGCCTTCGATCTGTCCACACCGGTAGAGATCCTGGGCCGTGCGGTCGATTCCGATGGCGCACCGCTCTACCGGGTGCGGGTCGCAGGTCCCGACGAATTCGTGCGGTCGGGCCCTATGCGGCTCGGCGTCCCGCACCGGCTCACTGAGCTGCGGGACGCTGAAACCGTCATCGTTCCCGGGCGCAGCGATCCCACCGTGGCGCTCGGTCAAGACACGATCGACGCGCTCCAAGACGCCGCACGCCGGGGTGCCAGGATCGCGTCTATCTGCGTCGGCGCGCTGGATCTCGCGGCGACCGGCCTGCTCGACGGCCTGCGCGCCACTACCCATTGGCGGGCGGCAGGGCTTCTTGCCGCCCGCCATGATCGGGTGGAAGTGACCCCCGACGCGCTGTTCGTCGACAACGGGCAGATCCTCACCTCAGCTGGCGCAGCAGCCGGCATCGACCTCTGCCTCCACCTCGTCGACCGGGACTTCGGCGCGGCAGCAGCGGCCGACGCGGCGCGCACCACCGTCGTCCCGCTCACGCGCGAAGCCGGCCAAGCGCAATATATCAAAGACGATTCTCTGGGCGATTCGAGCCTGACCTCCGCGTTGCGGTGGATCGACGAGCACGCCCGGCAATCAATCACCGTCGCAGACATGGCCGCCGCCGCATCCGTCAGCGCCCGGACACTGAACCGGCGCTTCCTCGCCGAGCTCGGGCTCCCTCCGTCGCGCTGGCTGGCGAGAGCCCGCGTACGGATCGCCCAGCAACTCCTCGAAACGACCGACTACCCGATCGAACGCGTCGCCGCCGAATGCGGCCTGGGGTCGACATCAAACCTCCGCGCCCGTTTTACCGAGATCGTCGGCACCAGTCCCAGCCGTTACCGACGAGCACTCACGGTGCCCTGATTCTCGCAATCACCGCGTGAACCGAGAGCGCAGAAGCCTCTAAGGAGAATCCGGCCCACGGGAACGCATCCAGGTGTTGGTCCGTCTCCGGTAGTTGCCTTATAGGGGAAATTCTTCGTCGAAACGCTCGATGATGCACTGATCTAGCAGATGTGCAAGAAAGCTGTACGCGGCGAGACGCTCCATGGCCTGCTGCTCTGCAAGTTCGTCTCGGGTGTGGGTGGTCACGTTTCGCACCGTGAGATTCAAGCCAGTGGCGAGAGCATTCAGGGCCTTCGCGAGTGGCTCGAGTCCTCCGCGCATGCTTTTTACTGTTTTGTCCTCGGTGCTACCTGGCCACGTCAGCTTAGGTTTGCCGCTGACCGGAGGACCCGGTGACAACGTCTGTTGCCAAAAAACGGTGTCGTCTACATCGTTGCGCTCTAGCTTCGTCTTCCAGTGAACAGTCAGTCCTTCGGCCGCTTCCCGCACGGCTACTCGATATTGGTGGGTCGTCCAATGCGATGCCGCAGCCGACCAGATGACGGCATGAAACTGAGCGGGAGCGAAGCTTGGCAAACTTGAGTCCACGGAGGCGCGGGCGTCGATCAGCATGGCCTCTAGACGACCCTTCACATTCGCCGCTGTCATTCGGATGTCGCGAGGCGCGAGCGGAGCTTTCGGAGAAGACATTAACGACCAGTTGGCAATTGGGTCGATGACGCCGAGTCCGGCAACTGCGATGTAGGCGCCAGTCACCGCGACTGCCCGTGCGGCCAACCCTGCGGTCTCCGCCACATCCAATTCAAGGCGTCGCACTGCGCTGACGTCCTGGCCGTCCTTCGTCCACACAGTGGGGAAGAGCCCTCGCGACGAGAGATGGTCGGACTCTTGTTGGGTCTCCATCCATGCCTCGAATGCATTCTCAAACCGCTGAATAGCTTCCTGCAGCCGCCGCAGGTAGTCCTCGCTGTAATCGCTCAACGCCGCCTCCATACGTGAATGCACGATCATCGTGCGATGAACAATCGGCTCAGCCTACGGGGTGAGTCGAGTTAGGCGGTCGCCGCAAGGCGGTCGCTGAGCGATTACGGTTCGCCTGGCCGCGGCCATCGAACTAGGCCTGCAAAAATATTGCCCGTTTACCCCGCCCGATGAGTTAGCCCGCGAAGGTGCCCGATCAGGAACGCGAGTACCGCGTGTCCCAACCCGAAGGGCTCGAGACGTGTCGACTTCAAGCGCCTCAACTACTGAGAGATCGCAGTTGGGACTCGCGTCCAGTCTGATCAAGTGGAGCGCAGGGTATTCCTTTACCCCTTCCCCACGTTGGAAGGGGTAAAAGAAGGGTTTTCCGTTTTAAGTCCTGATCAGCCCCCACCCCCGAGCGAGCTCGCTTCCCGACCCCCCACTCTCCGCAAGCTCTGAGTAGGGGGTCGGGAAGTAAAGGGGTGGCGGCTGATCAGGACTCCTGTGGCTGGTTCAAAGAAGTGCGTATGGGGGAGTTGGTGCGATGAGTAACGATGCTGACGCAGACTGAGCAAATGACCTGAGCGATCGGAGGGGAAAATGTCGGTCAACGGGACTAGCGTTTTTCCATGGGAAGCATCAGTGCTTACGTGACGTCCAGCGGCAAACGGTACCGCGTCATCTACCGCAAGCCCGATCACTCGCAGACCCAGAAGCGCGGGTTCAAGACCAAGCGTGACGCTGAGCTCTTCCTTGCCAATATGGAGGTCGACAAGAGCCGCGGCGCGTACGTCGATCCATCTAAGTCGCGGGTTCTGCTGGGGGAGTGGCTCGACAACTGGATGGCGGGCAGATCGGACTGGCAACCGACCTCGCGCGAACGTGCCCGCGGCATCGTTGAGATCCATATCAAGCCCAAGCTGGGTCAGTACCCGCTCGGCGCTCTCGACCATCAGACGATCCAGAAGTGGGCGGGAGGGCTCTCGGCGAGCCAGGGTGCATCCAGCGTGCGCAAGATCGTCAACGTGCTCTCAGGCAGCCTGCAGATGGCCGTCAAGGACGGACGGCTCCCGGCGAATCCTGCGCATGGGCTCAACCTGCCGAAGGTCGGCAAGCCAGCGAAGCGCTACCTGAACCACGAACAGGTACGCGACCTTGCCGACGCGGTCGACTCGCTCGGCAAAGGCATGTACCGCGGCGAGCTGAACGGCTACGGGCTGCTCGTGAAGATCCTGGCCTACTGCGGATTGCGGTGGGGTGAGGCATCCGGTCTCCGCGTCGGAGACATCGACTTCAAACGTGGGCGGCTCGAGGTGCAGCACACGATCGTCGAGGTCGACGGCGTGCAGCTCGACTCGCAGCCCAAGGACTATGAAGCGAGATCTATCCCGGTTCCGGCGTCGTTGCTGGCTGAACTCAAAATGCACGTCGAAGGCAAGGAGGCCGGCTCGCCGGCCTTCGCGGCAGCACGTGGCGGCTGGTTGAGGGGGAGAGTGTTCCGTCATGGCTGGTTCGACGAGGCCGCGGAGATGATCGGCCAGGACGGCCTCACGCCCCACGAGATGCGGCACACCGCAGCGAGCTTGGCCATCAGCGCGGGTGCCAACGTCAAAGCGGTTCAGAGAATGTTGCGCCACGCCTCGGCTGCAGTCACGTTGGACGTGTACTCAGACCTCTTCGACAGTGATCTAGACACCGTTTCGGCCGCCCTCGATGAGCAGATTCTTCGTACAGATGTTGCCAAAACGTTGCCACGAGCCGAAATGGCTTCGAGTGTGGCGAAGAAGAAATAGCCCCTGACCAGCTGTTTTATGTGGTGCCCCCAGGCAGATTCGAACTGCCGCCCCTGCCTCCGGAGGGCAGTGCTCTATCCCCTGAGCTATGGGGGCCCAGGTGCTTCACTAGGGTAGCAGCGTCTGAGCGTGACTCTGGGCGCAGCATCCGTCTGGCCGGTTTATGTAGGCTTGAATGATGACCGATTCAGCGTGGCGCGACACCCTCAGAGCTCTTCCCGTCTTCTCCGGGGAGCTTCCCGGATTCAATACGGATGCCGCGCCCGAGACCCCGATCCCGCTCGTCGAAGAGTGGCTGAGCTACGCGATCGACTCCGGTGTCTCGCAGCCCCACGTGATGACGCTCGGCACGGCGGGGGCCGACGGATCCCCGTCGGCGCGCAATCTCATCCTGAAAGACATCACCGACGAGGGCCTCTGGTTCGCGACTCTCGACAACAGCCCCAAGGGCCGCGATCTCGCCGCCAACCCGAAGGCCGCGCTCGCGCTCTACTGGCGCGAGCACGGACGCCAGATCCGCGTGACCGGAAGCATCGAGAAGGGGCCGCGCGAGGTGAGCGAGAAAGACTTCCTCGCCCGCAAGCCCGCCGCCCGCGCCGCGGCTATCGCCGGGCCCGAGAGCGAGATCCTCTCGAGCCAGCAGAAGTTCCTCGACCGGGTCGAGGAGGCGAAGGCGATCTTCGACTTCCGCCCCGACTTCGTGCCCGACGAGTGGACGGCCTACCTCGTGAAGCCGGCGACCGTCGAATTCTGGCAGGCGTCGCGCGACCGCGACCAGATCCGTCTCAGGTACTCGCGCGAGGCATCCGGCTGGGCACGCAACCTGCTCTGGCCCTAGAGGTAGCGCGCCGGCGGCGCCAGCCGTTTCGAGAGAAATCTGGCCGCAACATTGGCGTGCCATCATCGATCGCATGCAGCGATCCGTTTCGGCCCACCTCGAACTCGACATCTCCGGGCGAACGGACATGGTGTTCAGTCTCGCCGTGAGCGCGAACAGCCTGTTCAACCGCGAGAACCTGTCGATCACGCTCGACGGCGAACCGCAGTTTCCGACCGAGCTCGTCGACCGTCACGGCACCCGCCTGCACCGTCTTATCGGGGGAGCGGGCCGCATGGTGGTCGACTACAGCGCCGAGGTCGCCGGGCGGTCGCTGCCCGCGCCCGTCGACGAAATCGACCTCGTCACCTATCTGCGCCCGAGCCGGTACTGCGAGTCCGACAGTCTGCTGCCCACCGCGCGCAGCGAGTTCGCCGGGCTGAGCGGCCACGCGCTGCTCACCGCGGTCACGCTCTGGGTGTGGGAGAAGCTGGCCTACGTGCCCGGGTCGAGCCTGGTGACCGATGGCGCGGCCCGCACTCTGATGGCGAGGCGCGGCGTCTGCCGCGACTACGCGCACCTGGTGATCGCCCTCCTCCGCGCGCTCGACGTGCCCGCGCGCATGGCGGCGGTCTACGCCCCCGGCCTCAGCCCGATGGACTTCCACGCGGTCGCCGAGGCGCACATCGACGGACAGTGGTGGGTCGTCGACGCCACCCGTCTCGCACCGCGGCAGAGCCTGCTGCGCATCTCGACGGGTCGCGACGCGGCCGACATCGCGTTCCTCACCAACCACTGGGCCGATCTGATGCTCACCCGGCTCGAGGTGCTCGCGATCGCCGACGTGCTGCCGGTCGACGACGGGCAGCAGCTGCTGCAGCTGGGCTAGGCCGGGCCGCTCAGCGCGGCCGCGCGGGTCGGGCTGCCCGGATCGGACTACTCGCCGAGGCCGGCGAGAGCGGATTCGATGATCGGCTGGGCGTCGCCCGGCTCGTAGAACGCGTCGGAGCTGGCCGAGATCCAGTAGGCGCCGCTGAACGCCTCGGCGACACCCATGTCGCCGTCGGCCGCGGGCGCCTCGAAGTAGCCCTCGACGCCGTAGGTCGGCACCGAGTTGCTGTTCATCACGAAGTTGTTCTTGAGCGCGGTGAGCTTGTCGGTCGGCAGGTCGGCGACCGCGACCTGAACGACCTCGCCGCTCGTCTGGTTGACCCACTGGCAGGCGAGACCCTTGGCCTCGACGATCGTCGCGGCCTCGGTGCCTGCGGCGGGCACGTAGCTCTCGCTCAGTCCGTAGTTCGGGTTGAAGGCGTAGATCTCGTCGAGGCTGATGAGGGTGTCGCAGTCGATCGTGATCGGGTTGCCCACAGAAACGGGGGCCTCGGTGGCCGTCGGCTCGGGCGTCGCGGTCGCCGACGGCGTGGGAGCCGCGCTCGACTCGGCGGGAGTCGCTTCGGTCTCCGCGGCGCACGCGGTGACGGCGGTCGCGAGAACACCGGCGACGGCAAGGCTGACGAGAACGCGGGAGACGGAAGAAGGCATGCAGACATTCTTACCCACGCGGCAGCGCGAATACACCACGACGGGCGTGCGCGCGCGACCGTGACGGGATTGTGTCCGGCGCTCGACGATAAGCTTGACCATCGTGAATCCTGCTGACCTCTCTGCCTCCCTGCTCGCCATCGTCAACACGGTGGTGGCCGGCCGCGGCGGCACGCCCGTCACCATCGACGACGTCGCGCTCGAACGCCCGCGCAACCGCGACCACGGAGACTGGGCGTCGAACATCGCGATGAAGCTCGCGAAGGCGCTCGGGGCGAACCCGCGCGAACTAGCGACGCAGATCGCCGAGGCGCTCACCGCGGTCGACGGCGTCGCGAAGGTCGACGTGGCCGGTCCCGGATTCATCAACATCACTCTGGATGCTGCGGCCGCCGGCGCCCTCGCAAAAACCATCGTCGAATCGGGCGAGACGTACGGCCGCGGCGACCTCTACGAGGGCATCACCGTGAACCTCGAGTTCGTGTCGGCGAACCCGACCGGACCCATCCACATCGGCGGCACCCGCTGGGCCGCGGTGGGCGACAGCCTCGCCCGCATCTTCACGGCCGAGGGCGCCATCGTCACCCGTGAGTACTACTTCAACGACCACGGCGCGCAGATCGACCGCTTCGCCCGCAGCCTCCTCGCCAGCTACCTCGGCGAGCCCGCGCCCGAAGACGGCTACGGCGGAGAGTACATCTCCGACATCGCCGCGCGCGTCATCGCCGACTACCCCGGCGACCTGTCGACTGTCCCGACGCGCGCCGAGGTGCAGGAGGTGTTCCGTTCCACCGGCGTCGAGCTGATGTTCGGCGACATCCGGGCCAGCCTGCACGAGTTCGGCGTCGACTTCGACACCTACTTCCACGAGAACGAACTGCACGAGTCGGGTGCGGTCGAGCGCGCTGTCGCGCGTCTGCGCGAAGCCGGCCACATCTACGAACAAGACGGCGCCACCTGGATCCGCACCACCTCGTTCGGCGACGACAAAGACCGCGTCGTGATCAAGAGCGACGGCGAGGCGGCCTACATCTCGGGAGACATCGCCTACTACCTGAACAAGCGCGAGCGCGGCTTCGAACGCAACATCATTCTGCTGGGCGCCGACCACCACGGGTACGTGCATCGCCTGATGGCCGTCACCGCGGCGTTCGGCGACAAGCCGTTCTACAACCTCGAGATCCTCATCGGCCAGCTGGTCAACCTCGTGCGCGACGGCGAACCGCTGCGTATGAGCAAGCGCGCCGGGACCGTCGTCACGATGGAAGACCTCGTCGAAGCCGTCGGCGTCGACGCCGCGCGCTACTCGCTCGTGCGCTCGTCGATCGACACCGAGGTCGACATCGACCTCGACCTGCTCACCAAGCGCACCAACGACAACCCCGTCTTCTACGTGCAGTACGCCCAGGCGCGCACGGGAGCGGTCGCGCGCAACGCGGCCGACTCGGGCGTCACCCGCGAGTCGTTCGACGCGAGCCTGCTCACCCACGAGACCGAGAGCATCCTGCTCGGCACCCTCGCCGAGTTCCCGCGCATCGTGCGCCAGGCCGCCGAACTGCGCGAGCCGCACCGCATCGCCCGCTACGCCGAAGAGCTCGCCGGCGCCTACCACCGTTGGTACGACAACTGCCGCGTCACCCCGCTGGGCGACGAACCGGTCAGCGACCTGCACCGCACGCGTCTCTGGCTCAACGACGCCACCGGCATCGTGCTGCGCAACGCGCTCGCGCTGCTCGGCGTGAGCGCGCCGGAGCGCATGTAATGACGACCGAGGTGCTCGACACCCCCGTCGAACCGAAGAAGAGCCGCCGCCGCATCGGGTGGCTCATCGCGCTCGGAGTACTCGTCGTCGTGCTCGTGGTCGGCTACTTCGTGGCCGAGAACGTCGCGCGCGGCTACGCCACCGACCGCATCCACGACGAGATCGCCACCGCGTTCGACCTCGACGCCGACCACCCGATGAACATCGACCTCGGCGGCGGTTCGCTGTTGCTGCAGGCCGCGACCGGCACGGTCGACGGGGTGGATGTCGCGATCGACGACGTTGCGCTCGGCGACATCACCGGCGACATCACGCTCGCGGCGCGCGGGATCCCGCTCGACACCAGCAAGCCCGCGAAGATGATCTCCGCCAGCGCAACCGTCGACGAGGCCAACGTGGCCAAGCTGCGCGACTACCTCAGCGGTGTCGAGCTCGACTCGATCACGCTCGGCGACGGCGTCATCGACGTAGGCACCACCATCGACGCCGTGTTCCTCACGGTTCCCGTGTCGGCGTCGATCGCACCGTCGGTAGCCGACGGCGAACTGGTCTTCACGCCGCAGTCGGTCACGGTCAACGGCGCCGTCGTGGCGATCGACGACCCGTTGTCCGGTCCGCTGGCGAGCGTCGCATCCGGATTCCTCGGCGCCCAGTCGTTCTGTGTCGCCCAGTATCTGCCCGCCGCGATCACCCTCGACGACGTCACTGTGACGAGCGACGACCTCGTGCTTGACTTCGTCGGACAGAACGTCGCGCTCGGCGGGTCCGGCCTGTCCGCCAAGGGGACCTGCGGTTAGGCTCGCAGCATGAGCGACGGTTCGGGGATCCAGTGGACATCGATCGACGCGCCCAAGAGCATCCCGCCGCGTTGGCGGTGGATCGGATTCGTCATCGCCCTCGCCGTCGTCGCCGGTCTCGTGGGCTTCGCACTCGTCGAGGGTGACAAGATCGTGCGCGGCATCGCGGGCGATGTCGTGAAGTCCGGCGTCTCGAGCGCGCTGCAACTACCCGAGGGGCAAGACGTCGACGTCGACTTGGGGGAGGGGCTGCTCGTGTTCCAGGCCGCCACCGGGTCGATCGACTCGGTTGACGTGACGATCCCGGGAGCCACGTTCGGACCGGCGACCGGAACCCTGCAGCTCGCCGTCGAGGGCGTCGCGCTCGACCCGAGCGCTCCCGTGAAGACCCTCGTCGCGCGCGTCGAACTCGACGCCGACAACTTCTCCAAGTTCGCCGGCTACCTCAGCTCCGCACCGCTGAACGCCGTCACACTCGGCTCCGACGCGGTCGGAATCGGCGCCGACGTCGGCGGCCAGCAGGTCACCGCGTCGCTCACCCCGTCGGTCGCCGACGGCGCGGTGGTGTTCACGCCCGGCACCGTCACGGTGGGCGACGTCGCGACCCCTGCCGCCGAATTCCTCGCCGGGCCGCTCGGCGCCGCGGCCGGCCCGCTGCTCACCTCGACCGCGCTGTGCGTGGCCGACTACCTGCCGAAGTCGCTCACCGTCACCGACGCCTCGGTGGCCGGCGACCACATCGTGATCACCGCGAGCGGCAACGACGTGCGCCTCACCGGCCTCGGCAGCAAAGGCACGTGCGAAGTCCCCGCCGCATAGCGGGATAAGATAAGACCGGCTTCAGGGACCAAGCCGGGTTCGCTCGCCTCACTCAACCGTAAATTCCGTGAGGTACATCCGTGTCCAGAAATCCGCTCGCCCCCTCGTGGCTCGAGTTCCCCTCCGACGCCAACGCTCTCGCCGCCTCCGTGTGGTCGCAGAACTCCGCGCGTGCCGACAGCGGCGAGATCGTCATCGCGGGCGTCGCCGCGACCGAGATCGCCGAACGCTTCGGCACCCCCGTCTACGTGGTCGACGAGAACGACGTGCGCTCGAGGGCCCGCGGCATCCGCGCCTCCTTCGACCGTGAGTTCGGCCGCGTCGGCTCGAGCGTCAAGGTCTACTACGCCGGCAAGGCGTTCCTCTCGACGCAGGTCGCCGCCTGGATGATCGCCGACGGCCTCAACATCGACGTCTGCAGCGGCGGCGAGCTGGCCGTCGCCCTCGCCGGCGGCGCCGACCCCGCCCGCCTCGGCCTGCACGGCAACAACAAGAGCATCGCCGAGATCGAACGCGCGGTGGGCGTCGGCCTCGGAGCCATCGTCATCGACAGCCTCATCGAGATCGAGCGGGTCGCGGATGCTGCGGCTCGCGCCGGCCGCATCCAACCGGTACGCCTGCGGGTCAACAGCGGCGTGCACGCCCACACCCACGAGTACCTGGCGACCGCGCGCGAAGACCAGAAGTTCGGCATCCCGCTGGCCGACGTCGTCGACACCGTCGCCCGCATCCGTTCGCACGCGTCGCTCGAGTTCCTCGGGCTGCACTCCCACATCGGCTCCCAGATCTTCGAGAGCGACGGGTTCGCCGAGGCCGCCCGCCGGCTCTTCGCGGTGCACGTCGAGCTGCTCGCCGACGGCCCCGTTCCCGAACTCAACCTCGGCGGAGGCTTCGGCATCGCCTACAACTCGGCCGATGTCGCGCTGCCCATCGACACCCTCGCCGCGAACCTCGCCGACAGCGTCGCGCAGCTCGCCGCCGAGTTCGGTGTGCCCGTGCCGGTGATCGCGATCGAGCCCGGCCGCTCGATCGTCGGACCGTCGACCACCACGCTGTACACGGTCGGCACGATCAAAGACGTGCTGGTCACCGACACGGTCCCTGAGCTTGTCGAAGGGAGCGCTTCGACAGGCTCAGCGACCGAATCATCAGTGCGCAAGTACGTCTCGGTCGACGGCGGCATGAGCGACAACATCCGTCCCGCCCTGTACGCCGCCGACTACACCGTGCGCATCGCGAACCGCGCGTCCGACGCCGAGCCGCAGCTCGTGCGTCTGGCGGGCAAGCACTGCGAGAGCGGCGACATCGTCGTGCACGCCGACTACCTGCCGGGCGACGTGCGCCCGGGCGACCTCGTCGGAGTTCCCGCCACGGGAGCTTACGGCTGGGCGATGGCCAGTAACTACAACTACCTCGGGCGTCCCCCGGTGGTCGCGGTGCGCGACGGGGAAGCCCGCATCATCGTCCGCGGCGAGACCGAAGAAGATCTCCTCAGCCGTGATGCTGGGCCCGAACCCGTGTTTATGAAGGACAAGAGCTGATGATCGAATACCGCAACCTCCGCGTCGCCCTCCTCGGCGGCGGCAGCGTCGGAGCCCAAGTGGCCGCGCTGCTGCTCGAGCACGGCGAAGAACTCGCCAACCGCTCGGGCGCCGGCCTCGAACTCATCGGCGTCGCCGTGCGCGACCTCGACGCCGAACGCACCCCGGCGATCCCCGCGCACCTGCTCACCACCGACGCCGAGAGCCTCATCCTCGGCGCCGACATCGTCGTCGAGCTCATGGGCGGCCTCGAGCCCGCGCGCACGTACATCCTGCAGGCGATCAACTCGGGCGCCGACGTGATCACCGCCAACAAGGCGCTGCTGGCCACCCACGGCCCCGAACTGTTCGAGGCGGCCGAACAGGTCGGCGCGCAGCTCTACTACGAGGCAGCCGTCGGCGGCGCGATCCCCATCATCCGCCCGCTGCGCGACAGCCTCGCCGGCGACCGGGTCACGCGCATCCTCGGCATCGTCAACGGCACGACCAACTTCATCCTCGACCGCATGGACGTCAATCACGACACGCTCGAGAACGCCCTCGCGACCGCCACCGAGCTCGGCTACGCCGAAGCCGACCCGACCGCCGACATCGGCGGCTACGACGCCGCGCAGAAGGCCGCGATCCTCGCCAGCCTCGCCTTCCACACGACGGTGCCGCTCGAGTCGGTGCACCGCGAGGGCATCACCGAGGTCACCGCCGAGCAGGTCGACGCCGCCCGCAAGGCCGGCTACGTCGTGAAGCTGCTCGCCATCTGCGAGCGCATCGCGATCGACGGCCCCGACGGCGTGCCGACGGGGGAGTACGGCGTCTCGGCGCGAGTGCATCCCGCGCTGATCCCGGTGTCGCATCCGCTCGCCGCCGTGCACGGCGCGAACAACGCCGTCTTCGTGCA
>Ga0247811_1000131_pt1 | contig 26480 bp, 36 predicted proteins | sample UWRJL134311R1_FD_189018 | JGI IMG/M metagenome (GOLD analysis project Ga0247811, IMG submission 189018) | Plant litter microbial communities from Arlington Agricultural Research Station in Wisconsin, United States - UWRJ-L134-311R-1 | ecosystem: Environmental > Terrestrial > Plant litter >...
GTGGAATATCTAAAGATAGCAGCTTCGTCACACGAAAATATGTAAACACATTTTCGTTGCTCCTCGTGCTCGAACCCGATCTTACTCGCTTCGCTCGCATCGTGGCCCAACTCTGCGTAACTCGGTCACGAAAAAACGACCAACAAAAGTTGATCGTCATTTCGTGGCAGAGCATCGTGAACGAAGTTATAACTAATTTAAGTGCAAGTCATCAAGTATTGCCCGCACTTTCTTTAGGGGTATAGTAAAGGTATGAACGAAGACGTCCAAAAGAAAATTGAAACATTCTTTGCCACCTACCCTAAACGAACCTATCCGAAGGATCAGATAGTTGTTTTCGCAGGCGAAGATCCAGAAAAAGTCTTCCATATACTTTCGGGTAAAATTAGCCAATATGATATTTCGTATCGGGGTGATGAAATTGTCATCAATATCTTCAAAGAACCTGCATTCTTTCCTATGTCTTGGGCAATCAATCGCACCCCTAATTCGTACTTCTTTAAAGCAGACGAAGAAACAATTGTACGTGTTGCACCGCCAGACGATGTGGTGAAGTTTATCAAAGATAATCCAGATGTCATGTTTAATTTACTCTCACGGTTATATAAAGGCGTGGACGGGGTGCTTGCTCGCACCACTCACCTTATGTCAGGATCGGCCCGTAGTCGTATTATTTACGAACTTATCATCGAATGCCGTCGTTTCGGCGAAAAAGCGGATGAGAATATGTATCGACTCAAGATTAATGAGTCTGATCTTGCGGCTCACTCGGGTCTCGCTCGCGAAACGGTGAGCCGAGAAATGAAGCACCTTAAAGAACGTGAGCTTATCGAGATCGTTGGTGGTGGTATTTTTGTCAAAGACCTATCTGCTCTTGAGAGTCAGCTTGGTAAACTCGCTTAATCCTTTGTTTGTAGATCGAACTCGACCGATTCATGGAAGGCTTCAATGCCGTCGTTTCGCTGCCAATATGTGGTCATATGAATCTTGCTTGGATAAATAATAAAGAGCGCATAGTCATGGATATCACTAACGAACGGTGAAAGGTGTCGTCTCCCGTTGCGAGCATCATCGGCAATGACCTGGACGATCTTCTCGTTCTGTACCTCGTCTGTTACTAATTGTGCAATCCCTTCTATTTCAACTTCTGTTTGGCTGAATGGGTCGTAGGTCATAAATGAGACCATGTTGTTTCGTTGCAGGTTTGTGTATTTTCTCGTCGTTTTCTTGGTCATAAATGCGTGCTGATATTGACCGAGATCGAACAGGTTTACAACGGAACTTTGGGGCGCACCCAATTTGCTGAGTGTTGTTAAGACACCTTGCGGATGATTATTAATGTATGATGTGATCATTTCTTCTGCTTCGGGTGACGAAATGTGTGTAACTGCTGTGGCTGTTTTCATGCTAGTTACTATGCTCCGTTTCAATACGTTTGCCTGTGATGCGAATCACAGCCTGGCTTTGATATGAATCAATGCACAAATTCGACAACTTTTATTAAATGAGTGCATCAACAGGAGGCAATATGAGTCACGTAATAAACTATCAACCAGTTCGATATCACCACATCAAGCAAGAAGATCTATACATAGACCACCGTACAAAGAAAACCTTTTGGAAGAAGATGAAAGAACAGATGCTTCAAAGCGCCGATATTATGGATGCAAGACTAAAAACGATCTTCGATAAACGAATGCGAGCGTCACTCCGTACTAGTTTGATAAGGCAATATTTGCGAGGCGTTGGCTTGAATGGTTTTGATCTGTTGAAGCCTGAGACATTCTATATTGCAAAGCTGCTGCATAAAGATGAAGTCATCGAAGGTGCTATTGTTGGTCATCTTGATGAGGGTGGCTCTGCTATGATCATCGTTACTGATCTTCGGGTGATTTATCTTAATCAAATTCCGCTGTTCACGAAAATGGATGAAGTGGGTTATGGAATTGTGACAGGCGTTACTTCAAATGGTAATCGCTGGGATAAGACAGTAACCCTCCACACAGGTATTGGCGATTTTTCTCTTCATGGTGTAAATCCTATTGCTGCAAAGAAATTTGTTGATGCAATTGAACGTGTTGCAATTGATACCAAATCCGTCTCTCGAAACAAAAAGTTAGAACTGAATTAACAGTTCTAACTTAAGCATAAATTCTATGGCAGGGGCACGTGGAATATCTAAAGATAGCAACGTCGTCACACGAAAATATGTAAACACATTTTCGTTGCTCCTCGTGCTCGAACCCGATCTTACTCGCTGCGCTCGCAGATCCTGATTCAATTCACAGACCTCAATCAAGAAAAAAGACGAACAGGAAGTTCGTCATTTTTCTTGGCAGGGGCACGTGGAATCGAACCACGATCTCAGGTTTTGGAGACCCACGTACTAACCGTTGTACTATGCCCCTTTGATCGCTGTAGATATATCTATAGCTTTCACATTGTAACAGATGTGGAACATTGCTTAAAGTGCTTTGATGATTGATCGCAATCTGCTACCATAAGCGTAAATAGTTGTGCGTAGGTTTGTGGGGAACATAATATGAATGTCGTGGTAGTTGGTGGTGGATTTGCAGGGGTGAAGGCTGCCTTAGAACTTGCGAAGCGCCACGTGGGCAAGATCACCTTAATCTCTGATGAGCCATATTTTCTGCATCATGCAACGTTATATGCGACAGCAACGGGCAAAAATACAGCCGAATCTGTCATTTCATTGAAAGATATCTTTGCGGCCTATCCGCAGGTGACGGTGATGGACGACAAGATCACGTCGATAGACCCGTCGCGTAAACTGATCACCAGTGATAAAAAACAGTACAAATACGACGAGGCTATCTTGGCCCTTGGGTCTGTGACGACCTACTTCGGCATCAAGGGGATGCATCAACACGCGTTTGGTATCAAATCATTATCTGAAATTCACGCGTTTAAAGAGCACATTCACGCTGAGCTGGTCCATAAGAAGCTGGATAAAGAGTACTTTGTGATTGGCGCAGGGCCAACGGGCGTAGAACTGGCGGCTGCACTGCAAGACTATCTGCAGTACCTTATTACCGCGTATCGCCTGCCCGCGACACGTATTAAAGTGACACTGGTTGAAGCTGCGCAACGAATTCTGCCCCACTACTCGTTGACGGCATCGAAGTTAGTATCAAAGCGCCTGAATAAGCTTGGTATTCGTGTCCTCGTAAACCACCGCGTTACGGCTCTAGACAAAGACACGATTTCGATCGAAGGCAAAAAGATTCATACAAAGACTGCAATCTGGACATCAGGTGTGGCAAATAATCCATTCTTCCAGGCGCATCAGGATGTCTTCCATCTGGCAAAAGACGGGCGCGTGAACGTCAGCGCGTACCTAGAAGCTGCGCCACACGTCTATGTGATTGGCGATAACAGTACCGCACCATACAGCGGAACTGCTGCGCAGGCACTAAAGCAAGCACTGTACATCGCGAAACACTTAACGCGTGTCCATGCGAAGCTTCCACAATCGCCCTATCGTCCTCGTCCGTCAATGGTTGGCCTACCGGTTGGTGAAACGTGGGGCTACGTCGAGGCAATGAACATCTATGTCGATGGCCGGACGGGTGCGTTTGCCCGTCGTTTGATGGAATTACGCAGCTATTCGCAGCTGTTACCGTATCGAAAAGCAGTAGCTTTATGGCGTGCACACGACATTCCGCACGTGGATGCGTAACTTCGGATATAAAAGCAGTGAAAACTGTTGTAAAAGCATAAGCTTACATCTATACTTGTGACAGAAAAACGGGTCAAAATAAAAGGGAGTGGTCAACGAAACTTTTTTCGTTATGACAACGGTATGAACATATTAATGCTTGGTTGGGAGTTACCACCACACAACAGTGGCGGGCTAGGTGTTGCGTGCTATCACCTCTCGAAGGCGCTTGCCCTTCAAGGCGCTTCCATTGACTTCGTTGTCCCCTATTCAGCCAAACACGATAACATCGACTACATGAAAATTCACAGTGCAACGAAGCTGTCACCGATTGAGCGCTATGGCCTGGGTGCATATGACAGCAACTTCTTAATCGAAACGCAGCCCGGTGCTGAAACCGAAAACCTAAAAGACATCCGTAGCGTACAGCGCCACTACACCAAGTTCGTTGAAGAACTGGTTGATGGTAAGGATTTCGATGCGATTCATGCCCACGACTGGTTAACGATGGAGGCTGGTGTCCGCGCCAAAGAACTCACCAACGCACCACTGATCGTACACGTACACTCCACTGAGTTCGACCGTGCAGGTGGTAACCAAGGCAACCCGATTGCACACGAAATCGAATACCAAGCACTGATGATCGCAGACCGCGTTATTGCCGTCAGCCAGATTACAAAGGACATTATTGTCAGCAAATACAACATACCGGCCGACAAAATTGATGTCATGCACAACGCGATCGATGTTGAAAGTTTCAACGACGGGTACGCATATGACAACCGTACCTATAAATACCTCGAAGGCCTTAAAGACGAAGGATATACTATTATTAGCGCCGTAACCCGATTTACTATTCAAAAAGGCCTCGAATATCTGGTTCGTGCTGTTGCAAAAGCAAACGAGCGCTATGACCGCATTGCATTGTTATTAGCTGGCGACGGCGAACAACGTGATGAGTTGATTGCACTCGCAGCCGACCTTGGTATTGCCGACAAGATCTTCTTTACCGGCTTTGTCCGCGGTAAACAGTGGCGAGATGCCTATAGTGTCTCTGATATCTTTGTCATGAGCTCTGTCAGCGAACCGTTTGGCTTGACCGCACTAGAGGCTGCTCACCACGATAACGCGCTTATCTTGACCAATCAATCGGGTGTATCTGAAGTCCTGAATAGCATTTTCAAGTACGACTTCTGGGATGTTGACCGCCTAGCTGACCAAATCGTTGGTATCGCCACGTCCGATGCACTAAAGAATGAATTACGACAAAACGTCATGCGTGAATACGCAATGCTGTCATGGAACGATGTCGCTAAAAAATGCATGAACATGTATGCAGCACCACTGCCTCGTATCGGAGCATTCGCATGAGTGAAGACGTGACCAAAGCTATAACTGAAGCGAAGCGCGGCATCACGCTGTACCTTCATGTCCACCAACCACACCGTGTGCGTGAATATAGTGTGTTTGATACCGCTATCGACCACAACTACTTTAACGAATCCGACCCTTTGACCGACCGCAACAATCAGCGTGTTTTTAATAAGGTAGCTGAAAAGTCATACCGTCCGATGAATGCACTGCTAGAAAAACTGCTTGCCACACACCCAGCGTTCAAAGTATCACTGAGTATTACTGGCACTTGGCTGGAACAAGCTGAGCAATGGGGCCCCGATGTTATCGAGAGCTTCAAGCGCCTCGTTCAAACTGGTCGCGTCGAGATTGTGTCTGAAACATATTACCACTCACTCGCCTTCTTCTACAGCCGCGAGGAATTTGTTCGTCAAGTTGAAGCGCACAAGGACAAGATTCGCGAACTGTTTGGCGTTGAAACGAGTGTCTTCCGTAATACCGAACTGTCGTACAACGACTCACTGGCGCAATGGGCTGATGAGTACGGATTCAAGGGGATCTTAGCCGAAGGTTGGGATCCAATCCTGGACTGGCGCAGCCCTAACTTCGTGTACAAACCGCCGCAAACTAAGAACATTAGCTTGCTGCTGAAGAACTACAAACTCAGCGATGACCTCGCCTTCCGCTTTAGTAACAAAGAATGGCAAGAGTGGCCACTGACCGCCGACAAGTATACCGAGTGGGCAAACGCAACAATCGAAGATGCGCCACTGATCAACCTATTTATGGACTACGAAACTTTCGGTGAACACCAGTGGCAAGACACCGGCATCTTTGAGTTCTTCGAAGACTTCGTTGGCCGCTGGCTCTCTAACCCAGATAATACGTTTTACACTGTATCCGAAGCAATCGACGCAAACGAACCCGTCGGCGAACTAAGTATGCCTTCCACAGTTACTTGGGCCGATGCTGAACGTGACCTGACCGCATGGTTGGGCAACAGCATGCAACAAGAAGCGATGGGTCATCTGTATGCGCTTGAAAAAGATATTCTTCGTACAAACGACGCAGCCTTAATCTCGGACTGGCGCAACCTCCAGACGTCTGACCACGCCTACTACATGTGTACAAAATGGTTCAGTGATGGTGATGTTCACGCCTACTTCAGTCCGTACGAATCACCATATGATGCATTCTTGTATTACATGAATGTTATTCGCGATCTGCGCTGGCGTCTGCATGAGACACATAAGACTGGAGGCTTACGTGGCTAGACCAATCGTCCTGGGCAACGGTGAACTACATGTCGGCTTGAACAAATTTGGACTCGTCCACGACTTTTACTACCCGTATGTTGGGTTTGAGAACCATGCCGCCGGTGCAAATCTTCGCCACAAGGTGGGTGTCTACGTTGATGGCAAGATTAGCTGGCTTGATGACAAAGACCAATGGGAGTTTAGCTTTAGCTACCCGCATACTGCGCTTGTCGGCCACACAATGGCCAAGAACGCGACACTGAACATTATTATTGAGTTCGATGATGCCGTCGATGCCGAGATCAGCGTCCTTATGCGTAACATCCACGTCGTAAACCTCGCCGACCAACCACGTGACATTAAGTTATATATGCATCAGGCCTTTGCAATCGGTGATTCTCGCAGCAACACCGACACAGCACAGTACCTCCCCGACAGTAATGCAATTCTGCATTACCGAGGACGCCGCGCATTTGTTATCTCTGGATCACATAATGGCAAGCCATTCGATCAATATACAATGGGCCTCTTTGGTATCGAAGATCACGAGGGAAGCTTTCGCGACGCCGAAGACGGACACTTGGAAGGTAACAACGTCGAACACGGTCGCGTTGACTCTATTGTGGGCTTTACAATGCAGATTGGCGCACAAAGCTCAGAGCGCGTGCACTACTGGGTCACTGCCGGCATGTCGATTCGCGAAGCATTATATATCCATAAACAAATGGATGATGATGGTATGGAAAAACGCCTCGGTGCGACTGCTAACTGGTGGCACACATGGCTAGAGCCTGTGCTAGAGGTTGTTCCAAAGATTCCAAAGAACCACCAACAGCTATTTATTAATAGCATGATGATCATGAAGTCGCAGATGGATAAACGTGGCGCAGTGATTGCCAGTACCGACAGCACGATGCTGAACTACTCGCGTGATGCGTATGGATACAGCTGGCCGCGAGACGGCAGCTACGTCATGTGGCCACTGATTCGCCTCGGCTATATCAACGAACCGTATCACTTCTTCGAATTTACCAAGCGTGGTATGCACCCTGGTGGCTACCTGATGCACAAGTACCGTGCCGATGGTGCCCTGGGCAGTAGTTGGCACCCATACGTGCATGGTGACGTAGTTGCCGCACCAATTCAAGAAGACGAAACCGCTGTCGTCGTCTTTATGTTCGCGCAGTTCTACAACGTCCACCAGGACAGCAAATTGATAAAAGAGTTCTACAGCTCCATGATCGTCCCGATGGCGAACTTCTTAGCTGAATTTATTGACGACGTCACTGGTCTTCCGAAACCAAGTTACGACCTGTGGGAAGAGATCTTTGCGACCTTCACGTACACTGTGTCCGTCACCTACGGTGCGCTTCTGGCTGCATCTGAACTAGCGGTCGTGGCCGGTGACTCAGATAACGCAGTGAAATGGCGCACAGCAGCTGATGACATCAAACAAGCTGCTGCGAAACATCTGTATAACGAAGAGCGTAAGTCATTCTACAAGAGTGTCAGCGTCGAAAAAGGCGTCGTCAGCAAAGATCCAACCGTTGATGCCGCCAGCGTCTTTGGTGCATTCATGTTCGGCCTATTTGATGCAAATGGCCCAGAAATGACCAATGCTGTCGAGATGATGCGCGACTTATTCAATCTACTTGATGACGAACCTGGTATTCCACGCTACGAAAATGATCCATATCGTCGATCTGATCCATCAGTGACGGGTAACTGGTGGTTCATTACGACGCTGTGGCACGCACAGTACCTCCTAGAAAAGGGCCAAACGACAGAAGCTGAGAAGATTTTGGACTGGGTGAAGTCCCATGCGCTGTCAAGCGGCATGCTGTCAGAGCAAATTGACCCTATTACAGATCAAGTTATTGCACCTGCGCCACTGACGTGGTCACACGCCGAATACGTATCTACTGTCCTGGACTTTATCGAGCGAACCAAGAAATGATACGTACGGGTGGGGTTTTGAAGCGAATGCTTCGCCGCTACTCGCCTCTGATTCGAAACAGAGGACGATTACTGCGCCAGTTTGCTGAGAAAGTGAACTTTGTGTACTTCGGTACCGTTGATCAGCATGAGGATGAACATGAAGTTATTCGTGGCCTGACAGTGTCGACCAGCCATCAAGATACGCATTATGCCGTCGGATCATATGATGGCTACGACGTTAGCATGGTAGATCGCTTTGATATCCTACGTCATGGTAACGAAGAACCAACCGAGCACAGCTGGCTGATTCTTCAGGTATCACTTACAGATGCCGATCTACCCCACATCTTCTTAAAACCTAAAGGTCACAGTCCGGCGGCGTACAATAAGTTCTTTACGGCGTACAACACGCTTCACGCCGTTAACACGATGTTTTTGGCGCCACACAGCCCAGAGTTCCATGCCCGCTATGATGTCTACAGCATGTCCTCTCGTGCGCTTGAGATCGAAGAATCACTGACGACAGCTGTTACAAATACCATTGCTGCTCGTTTTTGGCCGCACGCCATCGAAATATTCGAAGGCAAAGTATACGTATATATAACAGAACATCGCCTCAGCGAGACGATGTTAGGTGCGACACTGGAATCAGCAACGTGGCTGGCCAGTATCTTAGATAAGCGCGAAGACTAGTTCTTGCGCTTTTTGACTTCGTTACGACCGAGGTTTTTCTTTGTCTCGGTGTAGGTAGCGTGCTTGCGCGCGATTGGGTCGTACTTCTTCAAAACGATCTTTTCAGTCGTGTTTTGAGTATTCTTGGTAGTGTAATACGTACGGTGTCCAGTCAATTCGCTGACGAGTCCGACGAGTTTGCGCTTGGTGTTCTTTTTAGCCATGAGAATTCCTTAAAATGATATCGTATTTCAGTGGTCTACTATAACAAATTACTAGAGTAAGAGCAATAGCCTGACCCCTTATGTCAAAATTACTGTATGCTAGCGATAATTTTCGAAGTTAACCGGAAAATCAAACTCTTGTGATTGCACGACGCGCATGACATTCTGGAGTTCGTCTTTGCTGGAACTGGTCACCCGAACGGCGTCACCCTGAATAAGGCCTTTTGCCTTTAGTGCATGCTCACGAATGGCTGCAGTAATTAACTTCGCTTTATCTTGCGTCAGGCCGGCAATGAAAGGAATTTCCTTAGTCGATTTGAGATTTGCAGTAATAATGTCTTTAGTGAGGTCCAATGACTTGCTCGATTGGTTACGAGATGCAAGCTTCTTGCGCAAAATATCAATAATATTTTCGATTTGCCAGTCCCCTGCACCGGTGATCTTAATACCGGTCTTGTCACCGATCCACTCAACAGCGGCGGGTGTCCCCTTGAAATCAAAGCGATTATCAATTTCTTTCTGGGTCTGTAAGAAGACGTTATTCATTTCTGCTTTGTCGTATGTAGAAACTATATCAAAACTAAATGTAGGCATACCACCAGTATAACAGATTGAACAGAGCCCGTGTTTATGCTAAAATCGTCGGAGTGTTAAGCTGCACTACGATAGCTCCTGCGTGAAACGAACAAATATATATGCCGCGATAGCTCAGTTGGTAGAGCGCATCCATGGTAAGGATGAGGTCTCGGGTTCAAATCCCGATCGCGGCTCCAAGTACTTATAGAAAAACACCCCATTACTGGAGTGTTTTTATTTTATATAGGTGCTGTTTATTTCAAAGGAATATTGAATACGGTGCCATCACCCAGATAGGTTGGCAACTTGCCGTCCCACTTATCAATCGCGAGCTTCTGTAGGTATTCAGAAGTAAGCGTTTCACTCTGTGCCTTTTGCGCCTCTGCGTCTGTGTAGGCAGCCTCAAGGTTAAACTTTGCGCGCTCGGCGTTTTGCTGTGCAACCTGTTTTTCTTCAATGGCTTTAGAGAAATTATCGCTGAACTTAAAGTCGACAATGCTTAGCTCGCTCACGGTGATACCATACGGCGCCAAACGATCGGCGAGTGTCTTTTGCGAGACGGTCTTTAGTTCACTTCGCTTTGTGATCAGTTCCGATGCGGTATATTCAGCGCTGGCTGCTTTGAATACTTCGTTAATAGCAGGTGTAATGATCTTATCGACGTACAATGCGCCGATTGTTTGGTGTACCTTGCTCACGCTGCCACGGTTCAATGTATAGTTTAGAACGATCTGACTGCTAACATCTTGCAGGTCTTTGCTGGCTGCGGTGCTGGTGACCGCCTCTTTCTGCACCTTAATGTCGTAGATTGTCACATTGTTCACACCCCATGGCGCGACGAAGGAGAGTCCTTCATTTAGCTCACGGCCTGTTACGCGACCATATTGCGTTACAACGCCAACTTGACCAGTGCCAACAACACGGATACTGGTCAAAAACGTGATAATCAGAATAACAGCAATAAAGACACCCAGTGCGACGTACTTACGATTTCCGCCAAAGACACTATTTTGCACGTTAATAATTCGAGCGCTCACAATGCATTCCTCCTGTTACGTATTCATTTGATTATAGCATTATCGCTCACCCTCTTGAAATCAAAGCCGTAAGAGGTTAGAATGGTTGAGTATCTAGTGTATATGCCGCCTTAGCTCAGTTGGTTAGAGCACCTGTTTTGTAAACAGGGGGTCCACGGTTCGAATCCGTGAGGCGGCTCCATGATATTATAGTGATCCGTATAATTAACATGCTGGAATCGTGTAGTGGCAATCACAGGAGACTGTAAATCTCCCGCCGTAAGGCTCCGTAGGTTCGAGTCCTACTTCCAGCACCAATAAAAATGACGAGCAAACGCTCGTCTTTTTTATTGGGAAAAACCATTGCTATCCCTTATGGACTCTTTTTTGATGCGCTGCGTAGCCGCGTTCGTAGTCACTCATTTGGGTCAGGCTAATAATAGCGAAGATGAAGATCACAAGGTCATAGAACACACCTACGACAAGGTTCGCAATGATTAATCCCTTTGCAAGCTTTGGCGACGGGTTCTTCAGTAGATACACTCCTGAGATCAGGAAGTATAAGTGCGGCAGTGTCCAAAAGATAAATACCATCAATGAAAGAAGCATAAATCCAATGCCCAGCTCATCCTCGTAGCTACTGACTTCAGCATCAGGTAGATATGAGGCCATAGTGAACAGAAGCATCATCGCTGCGCCGGATAGTACACCTAGGGCACCAAAGATAATAGACAAGACGCCGTGCACGCGGAGCATGTTCGCTGCTCGTTCAAAAAAAGTGGTATTAAAGTCTTCTTGCTCTGACATATGTAGCTCCTTACATTACCACGCGACGTGGCTGTCTTACTTGTTTTGATTGCCCCTGCGGAATAATCATCTTGGCGGCACGTTCACGCAGATCGAGCGCCAGCGCTTCCTCACCAATTCGATCATAGGCATCGGCCAAAATAGATAATGTCTGTGGGATTGGATCAAGGTGAATTGCACGTTCCAGCGAGTCGATCATCTTACGGTCATTGCCGAGCTTCTCTTGTACCTTCGCATAGGCGATGTGGCGTGAAGCAAGCTCGTTATCGATTGCAAGTGCTTGCTCGAAAGCAAGTGCTGCCTTTTCATACGTTTGCGTTTCATAGTAAATCAATCCAACATTGTGCAGGCTACTAGCACTCGGTTCAAGCGACTGAGCGATTTCGAAACATTCGATTGCTTCTTTGTACTGCGTCTGTTTCGCATACAAGATACCTAGGCGATTATAGGCGCTGGCATTACGTTCGTCGACACGGAGGATCGTTAAGAGTGCTTTTTCGGCACGAAGATATTTACGGTCTTGCAAAGAAGTCTGCGCAATCGACCATAGCTGGTCTAGCTTGTCAGAAAGTTTAGAGGGCAAATCACTGGCGACTTCACTAATAGTTTGTCGTTGGTACAGTGCCCAGGCGCCGATTAAGACAATAACAATAAGGCCTAACATTACTACGTATTATAGCACACTGCTATAGGTTGACCGAGGCTAGCTGTAATCGAATGTTTCCATTTGCTTCAATTCGTTCGTGTACCGCTAGGATAGCTTCGATCTTTCGGATCACATCGTTCCCCTGTCCGTTCTTGACGGAACCTTGTAGCAGCTTCCCTGCGTCAGAGAGCAGTACTAAAGCCGTCTCACGACTATCTTTGTACGATAGCGCGATCTTTAAACGGTCGTAAGCTGTGCCTTGCAGATAGGTACGGGCATCACGTACAACTTGTGCACGTGCCTCAAAAGCCTTGGCATCCTGTGCGAGCCTTGATTGAAGTGCTGGTAATCCCCCCGCAATAAATAGTAACTGTGCCTTCTTTTGCGCATCGGTTACTTTTAACTCTTCTAGCAGCGCGTTCGATTGCTCAATTGTAATTGGATTCACTTCAACTAGTTGGACGCGTGAGCGAATTGTAGGCAAGAGCTTCGCTATATTATGGGTCAGTAAGATGAAATGCGTATTAACACCTGGTTCTTCAAGCAACTTCAAAAAAGCATTCTGCGCCTGCACCCCCATACGTTCAGCGTAATCGATCACGATCATGCGTGTACCTGTTTCGATCGTTTTTGTCATCGCATATAGCCGACGGATAATATCAACTGTGATGACCCCCTTCTCTAGATCCACTTTTTCATCCTTTTCGGGCAATATATAGATCGGTGTGATATGCATCGCATCTGTGAGGTACGTAATGGTACTTTTTAGACCGACGCCATCAGGGCCGGTCATTAAAAGTGATTGCGGAAGGTCTGCGATCAGACTGTCGAGTTGGTGCTGTGTTTTTGGATGAATATACACATTAGACATTTTTGTATCCTGGGAACTTATCAGTAAAGTCATTTGGTACAGGTGTCGTGAACGTCACACGCTTAGAGGGTGGGATAGTGATCTCAAGACTCTGGGCGTGCAGATACAAACGGCCAGCCTTCTTCTTGTTGTAGACGCGGTCGCCGGCAATTGGTGCACCGACGTAGGCCATGTGCACGCGCAGTTGGTGGGTACGGCCGGTCTTTGGCCATAGTTTAATCAAAGCCTGCGTTTTGTTGGTGGCGACGACTTCATAGGTTGTCAGGGCGGCCTTACCGTTTGAGTCGATACGGAACGTACTAGGTGCCGACGGATTGCGACCGATTGGCAAATCAATAATCGCATTGGCTGTTTTTGGAATACCATCAGTCACGGCCATGTATTCTTTTTGCGTCTTACGTTCAGCGAACTGCTCTTTTAAGAGTGCGGCGGCTTCATCGTTACGTGCACCAATAATAATACCGCTGGTATCACGGTCAAGGCGGTGTACGATGCCGGGACGGTTCGTCTCTAGTCCAAAGGTTGTATAGCGGCGGAAGAAATCGGCGACGGTAAATTCGTCGTTCATCACACCCTTGCTATGCGTTAGAAGCCCGGTCGGTTTGCTGACAACGATAACGTTATCGTCGATGTAGATGATGGGGATTTGCTGCTCGCTAAAGTCGCTCATGACAGGAGGCACCATTGAGATGTCGTCGGTCTCAAGTACATCTTTCTTTGGCTGCAGGACAACCTTGCCACCAACTTGAACGTGGCCCGCTTTGATGTACTTTTGAATCGTACTTCGTGATAGGTCTGGGTAACGGTTTGACAGTTCAACGTCGAGGCGGCGCTTCTCTACAATCAACTTATATAGATAAGCGTCTTTACCTTTAAACGGCATACCGTAGGTCGTCTGACTATTGTCTAACGGGTTACGTACCATAGCACCACGAACTTCAGATTCGATTGTTTGAATCTGTTCGAGGATGTAGGTAACGTCGTCGTCTGCGTTGCCGTCGATCAGGATGTAATACTTCGCTTTATCAAAAACAAATGTAATCAGTGAACAGCCTTGGCCTAGCTCAATTTCTTTCATAAGCGAAATCTCTGACTTTGCCGTCAGTTCGCCGGCAATTTCAAATTGCCGCAAGATTATTCTAATATCGCGTGAGAGTGTTTTTGACATGGGTTAGTTCCTTGGGCGCAGTCCAACGGCTTGTTGTGCCCGAAGTAAGGTTTGGTTAGCAATAATGGTCAGGTCGGCTTCAGATTGTTCAAGCTTGGCAATGACTGCAGCTTCATCAACATCGGCCATTTTCTTTTGAAAATCGATCAGGAAACGACGGGCTTCTTCGGCAACGATAGCCTTGAAGTCACCGTACATGGTCTGGCCTTCAAACTCTGCAGCAACCTCATTTAGGTCACGGTGCTGGAATAACGCCAGCAGCTCAAGTAAGTTCGCAATACCTGGCTGACCTGCACGATCGAGTCGTATGTAGGCTTTGTCGTCAGTTGCGGCGCTCATAACTTTGCGTGCAGCTTCTTCTGGTGCATCGCTGAGGAATATCACTCCTTTGCCAGATTCATCACTTTTGCTCATCTTCTTTGATGGATCTTGCAAATCCATAATACGAAGTCCCTGTTCTTTGCCGAAGAAGGCGTGCTGTTCTTTGACTGCACGCGGAATAATAAAGACATCGCCAAATTGTTTGTTCATGCGTTGTCCGATATCGCGCGTAAATTCCAGGTGCTGGGTCTGGTCGTCGCCAACTGGAACGTATTCAGAGCCATACAACAAGATATCAGCGGCCATAAGGACAGGGTAGTTAAAAAGACCAACACTGACACGCTCATCGCCGATAGTGGTTGATTTGTCCTTAAACGCGGTCATACGGTTCATTTCACCGATGCCCGTGATACAATCCAGTACCCATGTCAGTTCGCTGTGGGCAGAGATGTAGCTTTGGCGGTACAGATAGATGCCATCGTTATCAATTGGCAAGCCAGCGGCAACGAAGACTTTTGCGGTCAACAGGATTTGAGTATTGATCGCGCTGTAATCAACTGGTGTTGTAATGCTGTGCAGATCAGGAATAAACATGTTGACCTGGTAGTCAGCGGCACGCTTTTTCGCCATGTCAATAATTGGCAACATCGCACCAAAATAATTACCGATTGTCAGATTGTTATTTGCGCGAAGTCCGGTTAGGATAACTGGTTTACTCATTTCACTCATTATACCCTATTTCTTCTCTGTTGTATGTGCCCACTGGCATACAAAAAGGAGCTCCATGACAGAGCTCCTTGATGATACGTCGGTCGAAGACTAACGCTTTGAGAACTGTTCGCGCTTGCGAGCAGATCGAAGACCATACTTCTTTCGTTCTTTCTCACGAGAGTCGCGTTTCAAGAACTCGGCTTTCTTAAGAGTTGCACGAAGGTCAGAGTGAGCAGTTGTCAGTGCTTTGGCGATAGCGAGTTTAATCGCATCGACTTGGCCTGAGAATCCACCACCTTGGACCAAGATAGTAATGTCGTAGTCTTTTTGCTTGCCAACGAGTGCAAGAGGATCAGTGATCTCAGCGAGAAGCGTCTTGTTCTGTGAAAGGTATTCAGCAGCAGGCTTATCGTTGATTACAATTGAACCCTTACCGGCATATAGACGCGCACGTGCTGTAGCACTTTTGCGTCGTCCAAGTCCGTAGATGTATTTTCCAGCAGGTAGTGCCATTATTTCATCTCCACTTTCTTAGGTGTTTGAGCTGTGTGATCGTGTGCTTCACCAGGGAAGACACGAAGGCGAGCCATACGACCAGCGGCAAGCTTGTTTTTAGGGATCATACCCTTTACAGCACGTTCAATGATTCGTTCCGGGTGCTTTACGCGAGCTTCTTGCAGAGTCTCGTCGCTGATTCCACCTGGGAAACCACTGTGGCTGTAGTATTTCTTGTCAGTTTCTTTGTCACCGGTCACAACGAGCTTCTCAGCATTGATGACAACAACGTAGTCGCCGTTATCAACGTGTGGGGTGTAAGTAACCTTAGACTTACCAATCAGAAGGTTAGCAATCTTTGTTGAGGTACGTCCCAGTGGGATGTCCGCAGCGTCGATCAAGAACCATTCGCGGCTGGTGTCTTCAGTGCGTTGACTGAAAGTTTTTGCATTAACCATTATTTGGTCTCCTTTGCAGCGACTTCTACTGGTGCAGAAGCAACTGGAGTTTCTGAAATCTCATCTACGAAAGCGATAGTAGCCATTTGGGCACCATCACCAACACGTAAACGAGTTCGTTCTACACGAACGTGACCACTTGTGCGGCCAGTCAACTGTGGTGCGATAAGGTCGAAAAGACGGTATGCAGCAGCTTGTGTTGACAGTCCAGCAATAACGCGGCGTCGGTTCGCAAGATCACCTTTTTTAGCTTTGGTGATAAGCTTTTCAATGTAGCGGACGAGTTCTTTGGCTTTAGGGAAAGTGGTCTCGATTTTGCCGTGCTCAACAAGACTTGTAGCAAGTCCCTTTAGCAGGGCGCGTCGTTGATCGCGTTCTCGTCCAAATTTACGTCCTTTATATCCGTGTCGGTGCATGTTTAGATTTCCAATTCAGCCAGTTTATCTTTGACTTCATCAAGCGCCTTGCTACCGAAGCCCTTCAACTCACGAAGATCTTGCTCTGAAAGCGTAACTAGGTCACGGACAGTGCGGATTTCGTTGTTGATGAGTGCGTTAGCTGTACGCGCGCTGAGGTTCAACTCTTCAATAGGAGTGTTGAGCTCATTTGATTCTTCTTCTGTATCTTGACCAAGTGCAGGTGCAGCTTCAACAGTTGTTGAACCAGCAAGCGCTGTGTATTGGTTAACCAAGATTGCCGCTGCTTCTTCGAAGGCATCACGTGGCGTGATTGAGCCGTCAGTTTCGACGTTCAGCTGTAGCTTGTCCAGGTTAGTCTCTTGACCAACACGGGTGCTATCAACCTTGAATCGTACACGAAGTACTGGGCTAAAGATCGCATCAAGTGCAATCATGTCGCTGTGGAGGCGGTTGATGCTAGAGTCTTCAATAGTCTCGTAGCCACGACCAGCTTCAACAACAAAGTTCATAACGATAGACTTCTTAGGGTCATCGATAGTCGCAATGATTTGATCTTTATTAATGATTTCAACGTCACCAGAAGTTTTGATGTCACCAGCTGTAATAACGCCGGCACCCTTCTTCTCTAGACGAAGTTCGATCGGTTCGTCAGTACTTACCTTAACGCGAACGCTTTTGAGGTTCAGCATGATATCAACGACATCTTCTTTTACACCAGGAACAGTAGTGAATTCGTGGCTTGTTCCTTCAATGCTGAAAGCGACGATAGCGCCACCTTTGATGCTTGAAAGAAGGACGCGACGAAGGCTGTTACCAAGTGTATTTGCGTACCCAGCTTGTAGAGGCTCAATAACGAACGACGCACTTGTAGCGCTGTGCTCTTCTACGCTTGCAAGTGCTGGGTTGTGAATAACTTTTGACATAGTGGTAGGCTCCTTACTCTTTAGTATTCATTATTAACGTGAGTAATACTCGACGATTAGCTGTTCGTTAATTTCTGGCTCTGCTTCAGCACGGGTCGGAAGACCTGTGATCGAAATAGTCATTTTCTTTGGGTCACTCTTGATCCAGCTCAATGGAACTTGAACAGAGTCTTTCACAACGTCATCAAGTACTGTGAAGTAACCTGATTTCGTGCTTTTTGGACGAACAACTAGTTCATCACCAGCCTTAAGACGAATTGAAGGAATATCAACACGACGTCCGTTTAGTATAAAGTGTCCGTGTCCAACGAGTTGACGAGCTGCACGGCGGCTAGTCGCAAAACCAGCACGGTAGACAGCGTTGTCCATACGTTGTTCAAGCATCTGAAGAAGGTTTTCACCCGCAAGACCATCACGACGAATTGCTTCGTTCATCAGTTTTGCGAATTGCTTCTCAAGAAGGCCGTACAAACGACGAACTTTTTGCTTTTCACGAAGTTGTGTCAAGTAAAGACTAGGCTTACCTTGACGACCGTTAGCGTGTTGACCAGGAATACCGGTCTTTTTAGCCATAACCTTGTGCGCTTTAGGATGCAGTGCATACCCTTCGCGACGAGATTGTTTAACAATTGGGGAAGTATCTCGTGCCATATGTTAACCCCTTCGAGCCTTACGAGGACGAACGCCACCATGTGGAACGCCTGTTACCTCTTTAATACTGTCGATAGTAATGTCGAAAGCACCTAATGCGCGAATCGCAGCATCACGGCCCATTCCAACACCCTTCACGAAAACATCAACAGAACCGACGCCGTATTGGCCTTTCGCTGCTTCAGTTGCTTTTTCAGCGGCAACTTGGGCTGCGTAAGCGGTTCCCTTTTTGCTTCCACGGAAGCCAGTAGCGCCAGCGCTACTTTGTGTAAGGACATTACCTTTTTTATCAGTGAAGCTAACAATCGTATTGTTGAATGTAGCTTGGATGTGCAACTGACCAGCCGGAACTGATCGTTTTTGCTTTTTCTTCGTTGTAGATGAATCTGCCATAATCTGTTCCTTTCTTAGGTCTTAGTTGCTGACTTAGGTTGTGCACCACCAACAGCGATCGCTCGACCCTTACGAGTTCGTGCATTCGTACGAGTACGTTGACCGTTGACTGGAAGACCAGCTTTGTGACGTAGGCCACGGTAGCTGTTGATGTCTTTAAGACGTTTAATGTTATTTGTAACGAGGCGTTGGAGATCGCCTTCTACGGTGTAATCTCGGTCGATTACTTCGCGAAGTCGTTGTTCTTCAGCCTCGGTGAGATCTTTCACCCGAGTGGTCGGTTCTATATTAACCGCCGCAAGGATGGTCGATGCGAAGTGTGGACCGATGCCGTAAATATACGTCAATGCGATCTGCACTTGCTTTTCAGCTGGAATAACTATTCCTGCAATTCGAGCCATGCTTAACCCTGCCTTTGCTTATTTTTAGGTTTCTTCTTGTTTATAACGCGAAGAACGCCCTTACGACGAACAATTTGATCGTCAGGACTGATTTTTTTGACACTCGCACGAACTTTCATGTCGTTTAAAATCTCCAGTTGTTACATTTAATCTTTGTGGCGATACGTGATTCTTCCCTTACTAAGATCGTAAGGGGTCATCTCAACGTCCACCTGATCACCAGGCACCAGACGAATATAGTTTTTACGCATTTTTCCGCTGATGTGTCCGATGATGCTTAGGTTGTTCTCAAGTTCTATCTTAAATTGCGTATTAGGCAGTGATTCCACTACCTTACCTCGCATTTTAATTACTTCTTTTTGAGCTACCATAAGTTACAGTAGTGAATTATACACTATAAGGTCCGGTACTTCAACCACTTACAAGAATATTACAGCGCGTTTTTGGCATGTAATTACATTTATGATTAATATTGTAGCAAAAACAGACAGCGCGTCAATACGCTGCTGTCGTAATACTCTCCCATCCTTGAGTCGTTAAAGGGTTTTTAACAATTCAAGGATAGGGACAAAGGATGAACTCTGACCCCGCCCGAAGACAGTAGCGCACACATGGCGAGCTACGATGCCTTCTTCTTGCTCCAGTCGAATCTAAGCGTCAAGCGCTTCGTACGAGTGTCGTTCTTGTCCCGAGAGACGTAAGGCACCGACACCATTACGGGATTCCACTCCATGTTCAACCCCGGAGGAATCGGAATGTACCGATCAAGCTGGCGTTTGATCGAAGCGATCATCGCCTTTTTGTCGTTATCAAAAATAACGACAAGCGGTTCGAAGAAGGCATTTACCTTCAAGTCACGCTCTTTATCGGTACGCACATCGAAGTACGTCTGATCGTACAGCTGTTTGTGTACATACAGTGCACACCGCTCTCTCTTCAGCCCGCTGTGAAACATGCACCGCCTCAGCGTGTTCAAGATCAGGAAGTCGACGATTTTATCGCCTGCTTCAAGTCTCGACAAATGCTTTGCGAGATCTTCGGCGTTGTTCTGAGTAGCGAGTGTTTCCATCAGGATAACAAGCTGCGTTGCCATGTTCTGTCCTTTGTCCATGTTCGTTGTTCACCCGATTGGTGATCAATCGAGTTACTAAAGCACTATATATTATACCACTAATGATAATTAGAGTCAATGTATACCAGGGTTACGCCTCAAGTTTCAGCACTGAAATCATTCAGTGTTCAAAGATGAGGGCAGAAGATGAGCGTGCCCGCACCCGAAGCGATGTAACGCGTTATGTCCATGCTGCCTTAGGCAGGACAACAAGTATCACAAGCTTCTTTTCGTAGTACCCGGCTGAGGGTACCGTGCGACGAAACTCGATGAAGGCGTCATCGGTCTCGAACAACTCGCGCAAATGGGACACAAGCGAATCGCTACTGTTCCCACATTCTTTCAGCGCTTTCTGGGTATCCGCGGCATCAAACAGTATCATGCCACTGACCAGCTCATAGAGCGGCCTGGACGTACCAGTGAACTGTATCTTCGCCTGTGCGATGATGTCACGGCACCGCGAGCCTGCCATATCTTTCAATACTGCCCCGTAGGACATGCGTGCTCCAATCTTCTGCCTGTCCACGAATTTCGTGGACTTACTATTTATAGCATTTATTACCAGCAGATTGAACTGAAAGACGAAAGATTATTTGTAGTCGTCGTACGTGACCATCAAGGCGCGTGAGTTGACCTGACGAAGTGCTTCAAGTGCTACTGAGACCACGATGAGGAGCCCTGTACCGCCGATTGAGAGGTTTGTGCCAGAAATACCCGCTAGATGGTACAGAAGGTACTCAGCGATGAATGGCGTGACTGCAATCAGTCCCAGTACTAATGAGCCAAACAGGATCAGTCGGTTCACGGTCATAGAAAGATACGCTTCAGTTGTCTTACCTGGGCGTACGCCTTCGATGAAGCCACCTTGCTTTTGCAAGTTCTCGGCGATTTCGTTCGCGTTAAAGACAATACCCGTGTAGAAGTATGTGAAGAGGATCACGAGGGCGAAGTACGCACCCGGGTAGATGAAGGCTTGTAGTGTTGAACCGGTGAAGGCACCCGGTGTTGGGGCTTGGAACCAAAGGATCAAGTTGTTTGCCAGGTCAAGGTACGCTGGGTTATTTGCAGCCTTTAGCACTTGTCCCAGGAAAGCAGGCAGTGACAGGAAAGCGACAGCAAAGATCACCGGGATCACACCAGCTGCAATCAGCTTGACCGGGAGGATGCTCTTTACGCCGCCGTAGTTGCTGTTCCCCTGGACACGCTTTGCATAGTTCACCGTAATGATACGCTGTGCTTCGTTAATTTTCACCAGAAGGTATAGCAGCATTAGGGATGCGACAATAATGGCGAGTGATACCCAGAACAGGGTTGGATTGACTGGAATCGTGAAGAAGCCGAAGACGCTTAGGACACCGCTACTCGTATCAAATAGTCCGGTTCCGATAGAGGTCAGTGTACTTGGAAGTTGGCTAATAATACCCGCGAAGATAATCAAGCTAATACCATTACCCACACCCTGTTCGGTGATAAGCTCACCCAGCCACATCAGCAGCACTGAACCGGCGGTCATTGCAGTGACGGCAACGATCCATTCAATCGGCGTTGCGGCGTCCAGTACAGAGGTATTCCCTGCAAGGACGGTTTGACGAAGAATGTAGATAAACGCAATAGACTGAATCACAGCGAGTGGAATTGTCGCCATACGTGTCCACTGGTTGATCTTACGACGGCCAGATTCGCCATCTTTGTGCAGCTCTTCGAGCTTTGGAATTGCCTTCGTTAGCAGCTGTGTGATCACAGAGGCGGTAATAAACGGTGTCATACCTACAAGGACGATCGAGAAGCTTGCGAGTGCACCACCAGATAGTAGATTAAGGAAGCCACCAAAGTCGGTGCTCCCAATCACGCTATTAATAACTTCACGCAGCTCGGTAGGCGCAGCCAGTGGCACAGGAATATGTGACAGCAGGCGGTACACAATAATTATACCTAGTACAATTAGGAGCCGCTTTTGCATGTCGCGGTTTTTCAGTGATTTAAAAATCGTTTTCCAGTTCATCAGTAGTTTCAGTCCCTTAGTGGCTCATGAGTGCTCATGAGTATTTTTTAATCAATTAGGGATTATTATACTACAGATGGTATAGCGTGACAAAAGAAAAAGGCGCTCAGTTGAGCGCCGTGGGGGTGGGTGCAGGCGGGAGCCAGATGAGCGCGGTAGCTCAATCTATTGACAATCGGGTTGTCGGCTCCCGCCTTGGGTGACTTGCCTATCACGTACTGCTTTTGACAAGTTCCCCTTGCACAGGATCGGTGTGATCGTCGATCCTCTACCGTCGTAGCCGGTAGCGCCAGTTTGTTTGGTACGATAGCACCATTTGCTGTGTCGCAGGTCGTACTGAATGTGTATTATACATCATTATTAAAATAAAGTCAAAAAAAGAAGCCCTCACGGATGAGGACTTCTTCGTTACTAAGACGAGGTGTCTTATTTTGCGTCAGCGACGTCGGCCGCTTCAGCTTCTTTTGTGCTTTTTGGAAGTGGCACAGGTGTCTTTACGTATGCACCACCAGCCTTGATGACTGCTGCTTCAGCAGTTTTGCTGATCTTTGCAATGTGAAGGGTAACCTTTTCAGTGATTTCACCACGTACAATTACCTTAACGGTGTGGAATGGTGTGTCAATGTAGCCAGCTTCATACAGTGTGAAGTTGTCAATTGTTTGACCCTTGAGCTCATTGAGAGTATCAAGGTAGACAACTTGCGCAGGTGTACGACGGCTTTTAAATCCGCGCGCCTTTGGCACCGCAGCAACAAGTGATCGTTGACCACCTGCGAACATAGGTGCCAACTTCTTACCAGTACGAGCGCCTTGACCCTTTGTACCACGACCAGCAGTTTTACCACCGCCGGCTGAAATACCACGACCAACGCGTTTGCGGCTCTTGTTTGGGCTGACTTGTAATTCGTTATACTTCATTATTTTGTCTCCTCAACAGGGGCTGCTTCAACTTCTTCAGGAGCAACAGCTGCCTTCGCCTTTTTAGGGTGTTGGTTCTTTGTTGTTGTCCATTCGTCGCGAGGGACGAGTGCACGAAGTGCTTCGATAGTTGCGTATGCGATGTTCACCTTGTTCGTAGAGTTCAAAGACTTTGAAAGAAGGTTACGAATACCAGTCATACCGATGATTGATCGGACAACACCACCGGCAATAATACCGGTACCTGGTGCTGCTGGCTTCAATAGTACTTGCGCACCAGAGAACTTCACTTCACTTTCGTGAGGAATTGTTTCGTTCACGACAGGGATGATGATCATGTTCTTCTTCGCGACGTCAGTTGCTTTCGCGATTGCAGCTTGTACGTCTGCGCCCTTAGCGACACCGACGCCAATCTTAGTTTTGTGGTCACCGATGACAACAAGTGCCTTAAATCGGAAACGTCGTCCACCCTTTACAACACGTGACACACGGTCAATGTTGATAACGAGTTCTTCAAATTGCTTTGGTTCTGCTGGTGCTTGATCGCGGCGTTGACCGCGTGGGCCTTGCCCGCGTCCAGCGTTGTTTCCAGCGTTATTACCTTGTGTTTTTGGTTGTTCAGCCATATTAGAATACCAATCCTTCGTTACGAGCCGCGTCAGCTAATGCTGCCAATCGCTGTGCGTACTGACGACCGTTACGGTCGAAGACGATTGCAGTGATCTTGCTCTTTTTAGCTTTCTTTGCGATATCAGCACCAATGATAGCTGCTTGTTCAACCATAGTACCAGTTTGCTTGGTTCCAACAGTTGTTGCAGATACGATTGTCTTTTGTGCGACATCATCGATCAGTTGTGCACTGACGTGCTTGTTGCTGATAGTAACTGTCAGACGAGGTCGTTCAGCAGTACCAGTAATTTTTGCACGAACGCGTTTTGCGCGAAGCGTACGGTTGAGTAGTTTTTTAGAAAGAGTACTCATGATTATTTGCCTGCCTTTCCAGCCTTGCGGAGAATTACTTCATCAGCGTATTTAATTCCCTTACCCTTGTATGGTTCAGGTTTCTTGAGGCTACGGATTTCAGCTGCAGTTTGACCAACAAGTTGCTTGTCGATACCGCTGACAGTAATTTCCATCTTATTCACTTCGAGGTTTACACCATCGCGTGCTTTATATTTCACAGGGTGTGAGAACCCAAGGGCCATCTCAATTTCCTGACCGCCACCGTTAATACGGAAACCGACACCGTTCACTTCAAGCTTCTTTTCAAAAGCTTTTGTGACGCCGTCGACAGCGTTGTTAAGGAGTGCGCGTTGCAGTCCGTGTTGTGCTTTCGCGATCTTCTGGTCATCCTTGCGGGTGACAACAGCAAATCCATCTTCAAGAGCGACAGTAACGTCTGACAGATGTGGTACTACCAGCTGGCCTTTTGGACCAACGACGGTAATAACATCAGTGTCGACCGTGATTGTCACGCCTGAGGGAATTTGAATTGGTAGTTTTCCGATTCGACTCATGATTTATTCCATTCTTTATGGGCACGAGTGAAGTGTTTGTTTTTGTGCTTGTACAACCATGATGATCGACAGCGCAAAATCTCCCGGATTTCACTCGCATATTTATATCTAGATAATCATAGCAGAATAAAGGGTAAAATGCAACAAAAACTCCCCATTACTGAGGAGTTTTTGAAAGTATACGTATATCCAAATACTAGTAAACTTTAAGCAGTAGTTCACCACCGAGACGTTGCTTGTAAGCTTCGTGTCCAGCGATGACGCCCTTGCTTGTACTGACCAGGACGATGCCACGGCCACTCTTGACCTTTGGAATGTCGCTTGCGCCAACATAGACACGACGTCCAGGTTTTGACAAACGAGTGATTTCATTGATCGTTGAGGTTTCACCGGGGTTGTTAATTGTAACAACCAAGATGTCGCGAGGCTTTGCAGCTTCGACTTTGACGGCTACGAGGTAACCAGCTTTTTTCAGTTGCTTTGCAACAGTGACCTTCATCTTGCTTGAAGGAACACGAATTTCGTTTTTGCCAACCATTACTGCATTTCGAATGCGGGTAAGGAGGTCAGCGATTGGGTCTGTAGTTTGTAGTGACATAATCTATTCCTTTCCTACCAGCTACTCTTAGTAATACCAGGGATTTGCCCTGCGGATGCTTTTTCACGGAAGTTGATACGGCTGAGGCCGAAGCGTCGCATGTATCCACGTGGACGTCCGTGAAGGGTATCGCGGTTCTTCCAACGCGTTGGTGAACTGTTCTTAGGAAGTTTTTGAAGACCATCCTGGTCACCCATTTCCTTTAGTTCAGCGCGCTTTGCAGCAAACTTCAGGATCATTTTCTTTCGTTTCTCGTCGCGAGCGACAGCAGATTTCTTAGCCATTAACGAATTCCCCCTTCTTTTTCAAACGGTACACCGAACTTTTCAAGTAGTCCACGACTGTTCACTTTGCTTCCACCCTTGATAACAAAGGTTACTTGCAGACCGTGAATGTGCTGTGTTTCTTCGAAGCTAAGTTCTGCGAATACAGACTGGTCAGTGACACCAAGGTTGTAGTTACCAGATTTGTCGAACGCTTTAGCGCTGACGCCGTGGAAGTCACGAACACGTGGAAGTGTGACGTTCACAAGTCGATCAAGGAACTCGTACATACGAGCACCACGAAGCGTGACGCTAAGTCCAACGCGGTTCATACCAGCACGAATTTTGAATCCGGCGATAGATTTCTTAGCCATGCGGTCAACTGGCATTTGGCCAGTAATTTTGATGACAGTGTTACGCACTACTTCGTAGTGGTGCTTGTCATCTTTGTTCTTACCAATTCCAACGCTGACTACAATTTTTTCGAGTTTTGGCACTTCGTTAATGTTCGAAAGTCCGAGTTCGGCTTGTAGTTCCTTAGCATACGTAGACGCATACAAGGCTTTCAGGCGAGGAGCGGTAGAAACAATAGCTGTTTTAGTAGCCATTATTTGATCTCCTTACTATTTGATTGACGTGCAACACGGACAGTTGTACCGTCAGCGTTTTTCACGTATCCAACACGACTTGTCTTGCCGCTTTTTTCGTCGACAACAAGTGCAACCTTGTGAGCAGGCACAGCGATATGAATATCTTTGTGGCTACCCTGTGGGTTCAATGTGCTTGGTTTAATGTGACGGTGCTTCAGGCCAATTCCTTCTACGAGGATGCCCTTTGCTGTTACACCTACAACTTTACCAGTTGTGCCTTTTTGAGCACCGCTGATGAGTTTGACTGTGTCGCCTTTAATGATTCGTGCCATATTAGAGTACCTCCGGCGCAAGGCTAATGATCTTTGCGTAGCCTTGGTCACGTAGTTCGCGTGGAACTGGACCAAAGACACGAGTTCCCTTAGGAGTCTTGTCATCGTTAATAATAACTGCAGCATTGTCGTCAAAGACGATGGTGCTTCCATCTTTACGGCGGATTTGGT
>Ga0247811_1000134_pt1 | contig 26238 bp, 23 predicted proteins | sample UWRJL134311R1_FD_189018 | JGI IMG/M metagenome (GOLD analysis project Ga0247811, IMG submission 189018) | Plant litter microbial communities from Arlington Agricultural Research Station in Wisconsin, United States - UWRJ-L134-311R-1 | ecosystem: Environmental > Terrestrial > Plant litter >...
AGGTTAGATTTGTCTAACCTCTTTTTTTTGTTTTTGTTTTTAGTTTAAAAACATTTATAAGTAAATGTTTAATTCTATCTTTGCGCATATTTTTTTTATAAGGATTTAACAGAATTTCAAATAATATATTTTTAGTAAGTCCGTTCTTCAAATTATACTTAGTAGGTGAATACAAAATCTTATTTTTTTCAGTCTTTTGCAATTGTTGCATTGGCCTTTATAGCTTTCATTGGGTTTAAACAAATGCTGCCGGATAAAATTTTTTCCGACAGTAAAGTCGATTCAAAAAATGTACTTATAGATAGTATGCTTTTAGAGTCGGTAGCAAAAGATTCTTTGTCGGTAGAAGACGATAGCATTCTGGAAGCAGAAAGACAGCTTGCGCAGCAAAAAATTGTTTTTGATGCTGCTGAAGGAATCGAATTTCCATCTGAAACTTTTGAAAATTACAAAGGATATCAATACCTGATTTCCTTTTATGAGAAATTATATCAACTCGAAAAAAATCCCCAGGCCAAAGTGCGAATCGCATATTATGGAGATTCTATGACCGATGGAGATTTAATCGTACAGGATGTTCGTGCCAATTATCAGGAACGTTTCGGCGGAAGCGGAGTTGGTTTTGTTTCGATCACTTCAGAATCTGCAGCGTCAAGAGGTTCTGTAAAATCATCTTATTCTAAAAACTGGAAAACGCAATCGTATCTAAATGTCAAAAAACCATTAAGCCCTTTTGGAGTAAATGGCCACGTATTTTTTGCAAACGACAAAGCGAATGCGACCTGGGTGCAATATGAGGCAGGAAAAAATAAAAATTCTACATCCTTAGATAACGCAACCTTGTTTTACGGAAGAGGTACTAAAAAAGGAAACGTCAATTTCATTATCGGAAAAGATACGCTTCGTAAAACCCTTAATCCAAATAGTCTTGTTAATACTTTAAAAGTAAGTTCAGGCAGTTTAAAAGCGTTCAAAGCTAATTTTGTGCATGCTGATTCAATTCCGATTTACGGCTTTAATTTCGATAACGGAAGCGGCGTTCACGTAGACAACTTCTCGCAGAGAGGAAATTCAGGACTGCCAATTTCTATGTTTAATACCAGTGTAATGCAGGCTTTCAACAACAATTTGAAATACGATTTAGTGGTTTTACATTACGGAACCAACGTACTAAATTACGGAACCAAAAATTATTCATGGTATCAGAGAGGAATGACGAAAACAATTAATAAGATAAAAGAATCATTTCCGGGAGTTTCTATTTTGATTATTTCGACAGCAGATAAATCGACGAAATATGATTTAGAAATGAAAACAGATTCAGCTGTTGTACCTTTAATGAAGGCACAAAAAACATATGCATTAGAATCAGAATCAGGTTTTGTAAATTTATACACCCTGATGGGCGGCGACGGATCGATGGTCAAATGGGCAGATGAATCTCCGGCCAGAGCCAATAAAGATTATACGCATTTTAACCAGCGTGGTGCCAAAGCAATAGGTAAATTAATATACGATCAATTAGATAAAGGTTACGAACAGTATAAAATACTCCGTGAAAAAAGAGACACTGCGGCGGATAGACCAAAACCAGTAAGGAAAACCAAGGCAGATTCTGTTTCTGTAAAAAAAGATAGTGTAAATGAATAGACTTATTATTTTATTTTGCTTCCTTTTATTCTCAACGAACGATAAAGCGCAAAAGACAGACTCACTTTCAATAGCAAAAAATATGACTCATAAAATTGACAGTACTGCGATTGATTCTTTTGAAAACAATCACATTTATAATGCGAAAGTTTTAGAAGACTTTTTTGAGAAATTAGAAAAAAACGAACGTCATAATAATCAAAAAATAAATATTGTTCATATTGGTGATTCTCATATTCAGGGCGATTTAATGACCAATGAAATCAGGAAAAATTTGCAGCGAAAATTTGGAAATGCAGGTCGGGGTTTGGTTTTTCCGTATCAGCTGGCCAAAACAAACGGTTCTTATAATGAACGTTTTTATTCGAACAGGACCTGGGAAAGTTATCGAAATATTCATCCTGTAAAAAATAAGCCTGTCGGTTTAACCGGTATTGGGCTTTGGAGGGATACCGGCGGTTTTGCAGTCGAAATGAATGTGAAAGATCCTGCATATAAATTCAATTCCATTCATATCATTACGCCGCAAAACCAGCATATGTTTGATTTGGCAATAGGATCTCAAACCAAAACAATTCAAACTACAGAGCGAAAAATAATAAAACATAAAATAAAAAAAGGAGAAGCAATTTCGACAATTGCTGACAAATACAATATTTCGATTGCAGATATAAAGAGAGAAAATCAGCTCAAATCAAATAACATTAGAGCCGGAAGAACGCTGAAAATATTAACAAACGAAACAAAACCTAAAAACATAACAAGTTCAGAATTTGTTCCGCTGGATCTGGAATCAGATTCATTTTCACATTATTATAATTCAGATAAAGCCTTAGATAAAATTTATTTGATTCCGAATAAAAATGCTTCAGAATTTGAACTTAACGGATTGGTTTTGGAAAAAGATGCACCGGGTTTAATTTACAGCAGTATTGGAGTAAACGGAGCTAAATTTTCAGACTATAATAAATATCCGCTTTTCTTTGAGCAGTTAAAAGCGCTTCATTCAGACTTATTGGTTTTTTCATTAGGAACAAACGAAAGTTATGACCATATGCAAGACGATGCATACATTAAGGAACTGCGTAAGTTTATAAAAAACATAAAAGAGCAGAATAAAAATGTTTCCATACTCGTAATGACACCGCCGCCTTCTTTGCTCAAGGCAAGAAAACCGAATGTCTACGTTCGTGATTATGCAAAAAGCATCAAGGAAATTGCATCGACAGACGGATTTGCAGTTTGGGATTTATACGAAGAATTGGGAGGATTTGATGGAATTCGAAATCTAAAAGCTGCGGGATTAATTGGACCTGATTATGTTCATTATTCTAAAAAAGGATACGAAAAACAGGGCAATTTGTTTACACAGGCGTTTTTAAAAGCATACGATAATTTTAAATTGAAAAATTAAGTTGATAACATTAGATAGCATTAATGATTGGTTTGTTCAAAACTTTGGTGCAATTACGATAGAACAGGTTAAAAGTTGGTTTATTTATAATCCAGACGAAAAATTATTATTTAATACAGGTTTATTCTTAGGATTATTTCTGGTTTTTTATTTTGTGTATGCCTTTTTACGCAAGACATTTTATTTAAGATTAACGTATGTTATTCTATTTTCGCTTTTCTTTTATTATAAGTCAAGCGGTGTTTACTTTTTGCTATTATTACTTTCGTCGGTTGTAGATTATGGCCTGAGCCAGATTATCTATAAAGAAACAAAAGTCAGCACCAAGAAAATATATCTGGTAATAAGCGTCATCCTGAACTTAGGATTGCTGGGATATTTCAAATACATGAACTTTATGATTGTAACGTACAATGATATGTTTCAGGGTAATTTTCAGCTTCATGACATTTTTCTTCCTGTCGGAATTTCATTTTATACCTTTCAGTCAATGAGTTATATTATCGAGATTTATCGTGAAGAGATTAAGCCTACAAAAAACTACATCGAATATTTATTTTTCGTTTCATTTTTCCCGCAGTTAGTGGCAGGACCAATTGTACGCGCAAAAGATTTTTTACCGCAGATTTACCAAAAATTAAACCTTACACGACAAGATGTAAACAATGCATTGTTTCTTATTATTGGAGGTTTAATCAAGAAAACGGTCATTTCTAACTACATCTCTGTAAACTTTGTCGATCGTGTTTTTGATACACCGATGACGTACACCTCATTCGAAAATTTGATGGCGTCTTACGGATATGCCATTCAGATTTATTGCGACTTTTCAGGTTATTCTGATATGGCAATCGGAATCGCGTTGTTGTTAGGATTTAAATTGCCGGCTAACTTTAGAACACCATACAAATCGACTTCAATTACAGATTTCTGGAGAAGATGGCATATCTCACTATCAACCTGGTTAAAAGACTTTTTATACATTTCTATTGGAGGAAACAGAGAAGGTACATTTGCAGGATTTTTATTTCCGAGTTTGTTCTTCTTTGGTTTATTACTTTGGGGAATTTCGAGTTTTAGCACCAGTATAATTCCGTTAATAATTGCTCTTGGCGGTATTGGTCTTTTTTGTTTGTCATTTTTACTTTCCAGCAAACGAAAACAAACTTTGGTAACCAATTTTAATCTGTTTACAACAATGCTTTTAGGAGGATTGTGGCACGGAGCCGGAGCGCAGTTTATCATCTGGGGCGCATTACACGGGTTGGCTTTGGCGGTTCATAAAATATTTTCAGAATATTTTCCATCCAAAAAAGAGAGCAAACTTAACTTTTTGTGGAGATTCTTTTCGATTGTAATCACGTTTCATTTTGTGGTTTTCTGCTGGATCTTTTTCAGGGCAAGAGATTTTGAAACGGCTTTGCAGGTAATGAACAATATTGGCCAATTAACATTCGAACCAGAAAACTGGAAAGCAATAGTTATCGGATACAAAAACGTATTTTTATTAATGCTGTTTGGTTACGTGTGGCACTTCATGCCCGAAGTTTTTACGACAACACTAAAATCAATTTTCGATAAAACACCAATACTGGTAAAAGCAATAATTTTAGGTTTTGTATACTGGATTGTGTATGCTACTGCAGTTGCGGGTTCACAGCCGTTTATTTATTTCCAATTCTAGTTTGTAAGGTTCAAAGAAACAAAGTTACAAAGGCGCAAAGGTTTATTCTTTGCGCCTTTTTTTACGGATGTAGCTGCGTGAGAAATAAACTTTGCTATCGATCGTTAGAATCATGTCAAAAATATGCAGCTTCATAAACATAGCCAACGGTTTCAACCGTTGGAGTAATATCCATTATAACAATCCATTATCAAAATCCATTATCAAAATCCATTATCAAAATCCATTATAACAATCTGTTATAACAATCCATTACAACAATCCATTACAACAATCCATTACAACAATCCATTATCATAATCCGTTATCAAAATCCGTTATCATAATCTATTATCACAAACCTTATCCCACGGTTGAAACTGTGGGCTGTATTGAAATGTATTGAACCAAATGAATTTAATTTTTAGGGTTGATATGTAACTTCGAAAAAGCATAACGAACTTTGCGTAAAACCTCGCGGACTTTGCGGTTAAATGCCTTCAAATAAAAATTGCCTGAAATATCTAATTAGATTATCTTTGCACTTCAAATAAAGAAAATAGTATGTTTGATAATTTAAGTGAAAAGTTAGATAAAGCGTTCCATATATTAAAAGGACACGGGAAAATTACAGAAGTAAACGTTGCCGATACCTTAAAAGAAGTTCGTCGCGCCTTACTTGATGCCGATGTTAACTTCAAGATTGCAAAAGATTTTACCACCAAAGTAAAAGAAAAAGCAATTGGTCAAGATGTTTTAACGACACTTCAGCCGGGACAATTATTGGTGAAGTTAGTAAAAGATGAACTGACGGAATTAATGGGCGGTGATGTTGCCGGAATAAATCTTTCCGGGACTCCTACAGTTATTTTAATGTCAGGACTTCAGGGTTCTGGTAAAACAACATTCTCAGGAAAGTTAGCCAACTTTCTTCAAACTAAGAAAAATAAAAAAGCACTTCTTGTAGCGTGTGATATCTACCGTCCTGCGGCGATCAACCAGCTGCACGTTGTGGGAGATCAAATAGGTGTTGAGGTATACTCAGAACCAGAAAATAAAAACCCTGTCGAAATTGCTCAAAACGCAATCAAACATGCAAAAGCAAACGGTTTCAATGTGGTTATTGTCGATACAGCCGGTCGTTTGGCAGTAGACAAAGAAATGATGGATGAAATTGCCCGTGTTCACAAAGCAATTCAGCCTCAGGAAACCTTGTTTGTTGTAGATGCAATGACAGGACAAGATGCGGTAAACACAGCAAAAGCATTCAACGATATATTGAATTTTGATGGAGTTATTTTAACGAAATTAGATGGTGATACACGTGGAGGGGCAGCGATTTCGATTAAATCGGTGGTAAACAAACCAATCAAATTTGTGGGTACGGGAGAGAAAATGGAAGCAATTGATGTTTTCTATCCAGATCGTATGGCAGAGCGTATCCTTGGTATGGGTGACGTTGTGTCGCTTGTAGAAAGAGCGCAGGAACAATTTGATGAAGAAGAAGCCAGAAAACTTCAAAAGAAAATCGCCAAAAACGAATTTGGCTTTGATGATTTCTTAACGCAGATTCAGCAAGTAAAGAAAATGGGTAATATGAAAGACTTGGTCGGAATGATTCCCGGAGCTTCAAAAGCCATGAAAGATGTAGAAATAGAAGATGATGCTTTCAAACATATCGAAGCCATCATCCACTCAATGACGCCAATCGAAAGAAGTAAACCGGCCATCATCGACGTAAAAAGGAAAGCCAGAATCGCGAAAGGTTCCGGAACCAAAGTCGAGCAGGTAAATCAGTTAATGAAGCAATTCGACCAAATGAGCAAAATGATGAAAATGATGCAGGGGCCGGGCGGAAAAAACCTGATGAAAATGATGGGAGGCATGAAAGGAATGCCAGGCGGAATGCCGAGATAATAAAATTAAAAGTTTCAAGTTTCAGGTTTCAAGTTGTGAGCCTGAAATTTGAAACTTTTTTCAATAGATAAATATAGTTTCGCTCCAACTTGAAACCTGAAACTTGAAACAAAAATTAAACCTGAAACAAAAAACTAATGCAGCTACTAGACGGTAAAAAAACATCAGAAGATATTAAAAACGAAATTGCAGCCGAAGTTCAATCCATAAAAAATGCCGGAGGAAAAGTACCTCATTTGGCCGCCGTTATAGTGGGAACAAACGGAGCAAGTTTAACTTACGTAGGAAGTAAAGTAAAATCCTGTCAGCAGATTGGATTCGATTCTACTTTAGTAAGTTTACCTGAAGATATTACCGAAGAAGCCCTGTTAGCTAAAATAAAAGAGTTAAACGAAGATGATGATCTTGACGGTTATATCGTGCAGCTGCCATTGCCCAAACACATCGACGAGCAAAAAATCTTATTGGCAATCGATCCGGATAAAGACGTAGACGGATTCCACCCAACAAATTTTGGAAGAATGGCATTGGAAATGGAAAGTTTTATTCCGGCAACACCATTTGGAATTATGGAATTGTTAGAGCGTTATAAAGTAGAAACTGCAGGAAAACACACCGTAGTTATTGGAAGAAGCCACATCGTAGGCCGCCCCATGAGTATTTTGATGAGCCGTAAAGGAAATCCTGGCGATTCGACCGTTACGCTGACACACAGCCGTACTAAAAACTTGGCAGAATTTACTAAAAATGCCGATATTATCATTACAGCTTTAGGAGTTCCTGAATTTTTAAAAGGAGATATGGTGAAAGACGGAGTGGTGATTATTGACGTTGGAATCACGCGCGTTGATGATGCATCAAACCCTAAAGGTTATGTTATAAAAGGCGACGTTGATTTTGACGGCGTAAGCAAAAAAGCATCATTTATTACACCAGTTCCGGGTGGAGTAGGACCAATGACCATTGCAATGCTATTAAAGAATACACTTTTAGCCCGTAAAATGAGAAGCGCAAAAAACAAATAATTTGTCTCAAATAAAAATACAGAGCCTATTCGAAAGAGTAGGCTTTTTTGTTTTAAAACATTGGGCGTGACCGTATGCCGATAAGAGGGCAGTCTTTCTTTGCACCTATACGCCCTCTTATCGGCATACGGTCGGGCTATCCGTGCTACTTCGGTAGCTTACTGCTATCCCTAACGCAGCTTTCGTTAAAAAGAATTTCCCGTTGCTGTCATCACCAGTCTGTAGAGAAAGACCTTTCCCGCATAAAAATAGGAGCTGAATAAAAAAATCACTTTTTAGTTTGTCATTTCAAAATAAAACATAACTTTGTACTTCAAAGTACTTTATTTATGAATCAGAAGCACCAAGAAGATTTAGCACATATTCGTTCCATGATGGAGCGCTCTTCAAGATTTATATCCTTAAGCGGACTTTCGGGCGTTTTTGCCGGACTGTCAGCGTTAATAGGTGGACTGTACGTTTATACCATATTAGAAAAGTATGGTATTAATTATTTAGAAGCAAAAGACAGAACTTTTTCTTCTGATTTGGTTATAGAATTAATTTTGACACTATTGCTTATTTTAGTTTTTGCCTTAACTTTCGGTATAATTTTTACCATCAGAAAAAGTAAAAAATACGATTTGCCAATCTGGACATCAGCTACTAAAAATATGCTGTTTAATCTTGCAGTTCCTTTATCCGTTGGAGGTGTTTTTTGCCTGGCACTTTTATATCATCAAATGTATGTTTTGATTGCACCAGTCACTTTGTTATTTTACGGACTGGCACTTGTAAATGCGGAAAAATATACTTTTTCAGATGTTAAATACCTGGGATTTTGTCAGTTGATTTTAGGATGCATTTCTCTATTTTATTTAGGATACGGTTTAATTTTTTGGATCATAGGTTTTGGTATTTTGCACATCTTATACGGATTAGTAATGTTCAAAAAATATAAATAAAAACCAGCCAATGGGAATCATTGATAAATTAAATAAGGATTTTGAAAGCCGTGTCAGATTGGGAATTATGTCCATTCTGATGGTCAATGAATGGGTTGATTTTACTGAAATGAAAACGCTCTTAAACATCACAGATGGTAATTTGGCAAGCCATTCGTCTGCACTGGAAAAATCAGAATACATCGAAGTAAAAAAAGAATTTGTCGGGAAAAAACCGAAAACCTCGTATCAGGTCACTCCAAGAGGACGTGCGGCCTTCAAAGAACACTTATCGTATCTTGAAAAATTAATGAAATCTTAATAACTATATTTTTTTGTCTAAACGCTTTGAATTGCAAAGTACTTTTAAATTCATCATCATGAAAAAACATCAAATTATTCTAGCTTGCAGTATTATTTTTACACTGCTTTTTTACAACGAGGAGTTAGGAGTAAATCTCTCAATTTTTGGAGTACTATTAACTCTCTTAATTAGTTACTTCTTTCAGGACAAATTTGTCGGCCGGTCACATTTGGCGCTTGTAGTAACTTCTATTTTATCTTGCCTTGCTTTTGCCTGGTACGGAGATTTTGTTTCATTTTTAGCATTAGCATTATCTGTGCTGTTTCTGCAGTTTAAAACGCAGGATTCAAAGCTTAAAATGATACAGGTTTTTCCGCTGATTTTCATAAACGGAATTGTTTCTTTAGGCCGTATTTTCATCTTCAGTCAGTGGCTTCCGGAAAAGAAAATCCATAATGATTTTGCTAAAAAATTTGTTGCCTTTTTTGTTATTCCAATTCTATTTGTGGGAATGTTTTTTATCGTGTATTCATTTGGGAGCAATCATTTTTCTTCTTTATTTACAGATTACACTTTAGATATTGACATAGTGCAGTTGTTGGTAATCAGTGCACTGGGATTCTATATTTCTTTCAGTTTCTGGAATTATTGGGTGCCAGATGTCTGCTACGACAAGAACGCTTTATTAGATAATGATTTTACCAACATTCCGGTAATCAAAAATCAAAATACATTTTCATTTCTCGATCTGGATTTCGAAAGAAAAAGCGGCGAAATTACCTTGATCCTTCTTAATCTAATGCTTTTGGTTTTTATCGTAACATACAATTACGAGCAGTTTTTTGAAGTTGTTCAAACCTCTAAATTAAGCGCTGCCACACATGAACGTGTCAATTCAGTAATATTCTCAATTGTTATGGCCGTTGGTGTAATCCTTTTTTATTTTAAAGGTGGATTCAATTTTGACTCAAAAGCCGGAAATCTGAAAAAACTCGCAAAAGCCTGGATCGTTTTAAACGGCGTTTTAATTGTAAGCACAATCATAAAAAATTCAGAATATGTTTCGTTTTTTGGTTTGACTTACAAACGTTTAGGTGTTTACGCTTTCCTGATTTTAGCTAGTATTGGTTTATTTTTAGCATTCAGTAAAATCGTGAAACAAAAAACAAACGCTTATCTTTTCAATCAGATGATCTGGTATTTTTACGGAACCATTCTTTTATGCAGTTTTGTAAATTGGGGAGATTTGATTACGAAATATAATATCTCCGTTAATAAAGGCTTGGAACCTGCCTTTTTATGTGAACTGAATTTTAATGATGAGCGCCGTCAGGAGTATTTTGCGAAAAATAATGTAACAGGAATAAAAGCGGCGATAAAGCGAGAGAATGAAGTTTATATTTATCAGGAAAAATCTTTTCTCTCAAAAGCCTTATATTTTGATTTTGTAGAAGTTAGAAAGTAAAAATAGCAAAATCTTCATAAAAAAAAGCAATTGTTTTTATGAAGATTTTTTTTACTAATGACCTTGTTTATTAAATAGCAATGTGAGATATTTGCCGTACCAATTGTTAAAACAAAAAATAAATTTAACCCCGAGAAACACTATGAAAAAAATTACTATGGTACTTTTTATGACTTTAGTTGGCTACACTGGATTTTCCCAGAGAACTGCTGACGAAGTTTTAAAAATGAATTCGAAAATCGAAGATCTGACACAAAATCCTATTACAGGAGTTATTGTAGTTAAAGAAGGGAATATCGTTAAAGGAATTAATCCTGAAACTAAAACTGAAGTTTGGAGTTTCGACGCAGATAAAACAGTAGGAAGTGCTACCACTCTTGAAGCTTTAAGCAAGGTAGATACAGACAACTTATTTGCAAGTAAGAGAATCTTAAAACCAATTGACGGAACTCCTTATATCGAAGCTTTGGTGAACTACAAAACAGTATTAATTAACTCTGAAGATGGAAAAGTAGTATACAATTCAGCAAATTATAAATACACTGTTTTTAACAGCCAGTTTTTATATGATGATAACGAATATTTAGTAAAAGGTGTTGAAGACGGAAAAGTTATTGCGTCGCTAATCGACCTGAATACTGGAGATACTAAATGGAAAACAGTTCAGGGAGAAGCAAAAAGCATGTTCTCTGCCATGTTTACATTCAAAGCAAATCAGTCAAACGAAGCACAAGTAAGCAATGACATGATTTATTCACTTTACTACGGAAAATTGTCTGCTATTGACAGAACAAATGGTAATTTAAAATGGGTGGGAGATTTAGAATATACAAAAGTTTTTCCTACTCAAAACAATAAAAATTTAGTAGTAATCAACAGCAAAGGAATGTTGTCTACAAAACAATATCTGAACGTTTTAGATTCTGATACCGGAAAACCAATTTGGGAAGACGCTATTAAAACCAAATATATCGTTTATTTAGAAGATTGGGGAACTAAAATCTTAGTAGCCCACAACAGCGGATTCAACTTTTATAATTTAAATGACGGATCTAAAGTTTGGAAAAAAGATGCCCGCGGCGACGGATTGAAAAAAGTAATTCCGATTGATGGTGATTATTTATATGTTGCTGAAAATGAAATGATGCTTATCGATAAAGACGGTCAAAAAAAATGGAAAAGCTTTATTGAAATCTCAGATAATAAAGAAGATGCAATTAATTACTTAGGAAAAGTTGATGACAAAGTTTTATACTTAACAGCAACTTACGGTAACCTGGTAGATTACAAAAGCGGTAAAAAATTATGGAGAGGAAATTTAAAATTCAATGAAAGCCGTCCATTATTAAATGTTTTCGATGAAGAGAACAATCAGTTTTTAGTTTACAATGACGAGAAACTTTTCAAATTCGATTCAAAAGGTGCAGACAAACCAGAATATTTTGCGAAAGTAAATGTTAAGAAAGAGAAAGAATTAAATTCTATCGAATTATTCTCTTGGGGAGTTGCCCTGTCAGGCCCAACAGAAGTTATGGGAGTAAGTAAAGAGGGTAAAGTTTTATACCAAAGAATCTACACACAGCCAGGTGATGGAGGCAGAGCGTGGGGATCAGCTCTTGCAACTGCAGGATCAATTGGTTTAGGAGTTTCTTCATTCGGGAATGCCGTTATGGGAAGCGAGTGGACTATGACAACTATAGATCCTGCAACAGGAAAAGAATCTACAAGTGTTGTAAAAGCAAAAGGTGAAGCTCAGTTGAGAAGAGCAGCAAATCAGGCAGCCGGATCAGCAGCTTTAGCAGATGTTTCTAAAAGACTAGGACAACGTTACCAGGCGATGAAACAAAATCGTGATTACTCTTATATTTTTGCTAAAGACGAAGCGACAAGCAAAAAAGTATTAGTAAAAGTAAAAAAGGAAGATGGTACAGAATTAGATAAAATTATCTTTGAAAACATGCGTCCAATTTACGAAATTGACCCGGGAACACAATCTATTTATTATATCTACGAAAATGAATTGAGAATTTTCAATAAGAAAATATAATAATTCAAGTTATAAAACAAAAGGCGTATTGATGAATTTCAATACGCCTTTTTTATTTGATAGTTACTGGGAAACTTTCAACTAATAATCTCCTTTTTTCTTAAATCTGGGATCATCCTTTGATATAAAATCTGTTCTTCGTTTCGGAACATCATCCTTTGAGATAAAATCGGTTCTGCGTCGCGGCGATTCTGCCTTTGGTAAACTGGCTTCTTCGGTCTTACTAGAAGGTTCAATTAAATGGTTTAATTCTTTGATTTCATCATCTGTTAAGTCACGATAACGACCCACTGGAATATCAAGTGAAATATTAATAATTCTGATACGTTTCAAAGCTGTTACATCATAACCCAGATATTCCGTCATTCTACGAATCTGACGGTTTAAACCCTGAGTCAGAATAATTTTGAAAGTGTACTGTGATATTTGTTCGACTTTACATTTTCGGGTAACAGTATCTAAAATAGGAACACCATTTCCCATTCGCTGTATAAAACGTTCAGTGATAGGTTTATTAACAGTAACGGTATATTCTTTTTCGTGATTGTTTCTGGCACGCAAAATCTTATTGACGATATCACCATCATTCGTCATAAAAATTAATCCTTCACTGGCTTTATCCAATCTTCCAATCGGAAAAATACGTTTTGGGTAATTAATATAATCTACAATATTATTTCGAACCTCTAAATTAGTGGTGCATTCGATTCCAACCGGTTTGTTAAAAGCCAGATACACCATTTTTTCGTGTTTCTCTACGATCAATTTGCCGTCTATGCGTACTTCATCCGCTGGCGAAACTTTAGTTCCCATTTCTGGCACAACACCATTTATTGTTACGCGTCCTTCTTCAATCAATTTATCGGCTTCACGACGAGAACAATAGCCGGTTTCTCCAATAAATTTATTCAGACGTTTTAAATTCTCTTCCATACTGCAAAAGTAGTTAAAATTTAGACTTCTTAGATCTTTAGACTTCTTAGAATTTTAGATTGGGCATCTTATAATTTTTAGATTTCAGACTTTAGACTATAGATTCTCCATAATCTTGTCATTCCGACGGAGGAGGAATCTCCGAAAGTAACTCCGTACAGAAAAGGCCAATTTTTGTACAGCTTCTCGCGGGGACTGCTTCGCCCTCAGAATGACAAACTGGACAAGATTGTCAAAAGAACCTTAGAGCCTTAGCACCTTAGTGCCTTAGAACCTTTTTTAAGAATGAAACTGCGAACTGTCTTCAGGTGTTTCTTTCCGGTCAAACATTCCATAATCACGAACAACATGTGCAATTCTTAAATGATAATCTTTAAAAACCTCATTTCTGCCTTCTGCCTGCGCGTGCCTATGCATTTCGAGATTTCTCCATTGCTGAATACTTGCTTCGTCTTTCCAGAAAGACAAAGACAAAACTTTTCCGGGATCACTAAAACTTTGAAAACGTTCTATGGAAATAAAACCTTCAATGTGATCTAATTCCGGACGCAGATTTGCGGCGATATTTAGATATTCTTCCCTTTTTCCTTCGTTTGGTATAACTTCAAAAATTACAGCTATCATAGTTTTGTGTTTTTAATTATTGCAATGAAATCCAGATTTTTTTTGGTAATCTGGCGTTGATCATGAGTTCGTATTCAATATTGTTTTCTAGTAAGTTTATCGATTTATATTTGTCAAATAAAAACCATAAAGCGTCAGTGGCTAACTGAATAGAGAAATGTTTTGCCAGACACATATGGCCGCCAATTCCGAATGTTAGATTTTCATTATTATTGTTTCTTTCAATATCAAAATAAATTGCATTTTCAAACTTTTCAGAATCTCTGTTTGCTGATGCGATTACAATCAAAATCGAATCATTTTTTTTGATAAGGCTTTCGCCGATGGTCATATCTTTATTCGCAATTCTTCTGGTATTATGAATGGGCGGATCAAACCGCAAAGTTTCAATTACCGATTTTTGTATTTCGGTTTTGTTCGAAAATGTTTCATTGTCCAGAATTTGCAGTAGCGAATTACTTAAAATTCCTCTTCCGGCATCATAACTCTGAATAAATAATCCGATTAAATTACTAATACTTATGGTTTTGATTTCGTCAGGCGAAAGAGCATTTGATTCTGAAATTTTGGAGAATAAAGACTCGGGAAAATACAAAGAAAGCCGTTTTCCGATAATTAAAAAGATGTTTTCTGAAATTTCATTTATCGATTTCACTTGCTCCTTTGTCTTCTGCGGAAGCATTATTTTAACCAAAGATTCAATTTTGCTTAAAATAAAATCGCAATCATTATCCTCAAAATCAAAACTTTTCAAAACAACTAAAACAGGCAGTTTTTTACAAATCGAATGTACCCAGTCGATTTCATTTTCGACTAAATTATTTTCTATCAATTGCGAAATGATTTTATTGATGTCGACCGATTTCATTTTTGAAAATAACAGCATTGCAATTTCTTTTGAAATTTCATGCTGCTTTCCATTTGATAATCTCGTCAAATTATTCAGGATTTCTAAGGCATAATTATTTAGTTTTTGTGCATTGTTTTGATTTATAGCCGGAATTTGAGCTTTTGGATTTTTCAAAATAGAAATACAATCTTCATAAGAATATATCGCCCAAATTTGATTTAACTCATCCCAATAAATTGGATGATTTTCAAGCATGGTTTTGTATAATGAAAAAGGATCTTCACTGTCAGATTGAAGAAATAAAGTAGAAGTCATATCGAATTGTTTTTACCAAAGTTATTTAACTTTACCAAGCAATACTTCATTCTGCACTTAACTATGAATATTCGATGGAAGATCAATTTATAAAAACAGCATCCTTAATTGGCGACCCAACGCGTGCCACAATTCTGTGGACTTTGCTCGACGGAAGAGCATTTACAGCAACAGAACTTGCTGTCGCCGCCCAAACATCGCCCCAAAGCATCAGCATGCATTTGGCCAAACTTCTTGATGCCGATTTGCTTTCTGTTGAAAAACAAGGCCGTCATAAATATTACAGATTTTCGAGCAAAGAAGTGGCCTATGCAGTTGAAGCAATGGCAAATCTAGTTCCGAAACGTGAAATTTCGTCTATTAATAAGACTGAAAATTATCCTCCAATTAAATTCTGCCGAACCTGTTACGATCATTTAGCGGGAAAAATTGGCGTTGCTTTAACGGATAGTTTATTGGAACAAAAGATAATTGTGAAAAAAGATAATGCGTTAGAAATTAGTAAGGAAGGAGAAAAATGGTTTTTTGATTTTGGAATTGATATTGAAGCAGCACAAAAGCAGAAAAGAATATTCTTAAAACCATGTCTGGATTGGAGCGAGAGAAGAAATCACATTGCTGGTTCAGTAGGTGCTTTACTCTTCAATAAAATGGTAAATGAAGACTGGCTCAGAAAAACAGAAAATTCACGAGCGATAATAATTACCGGAAAAGGAAAGAAAGAGTTGTTAAAACACTTTAAGATTATTGTTTAGATTCTTGCAGCACGTAAAATTATAACTTTGCAGCAAAGCCTCTCTTTGAACCTCTGTCACTTTGAACTTTCAAAAAGAAACTCAATCACTTTTGCATACAATTCATCATCATGCATTCCGTGGCCCAAACCTTTAGTTTCTATAAACTGGCTGTTTTTCCAGTTGCTCGCAATTTTTTTTCCTTCCTCAAAAGCCACTATAGTATCAGACGTATCATGTGCAATTAATCCGGCAACATTAAATTGGGAGGCAAATTTTTGTCCTGAAAAATCTTCGAGTTTAAAATTAAAACGAGCAGCAAATTTACTTTCTAAAAGCGAAAACATTTTAGTGTTCAGGCTCAACATCGAAATATAATTGTCAATCAAAGTTTTTAATTCAGATGGTGCTCCAAGAATTACCATTTTATTGATGCTCGTATTCGGAAATAAATACTGATGATAGACGCAGGCTGCACCGCCAATAGAATGGCCGATAATAATTTCAGGCTGATATTTCTCTACCGCTTTATTGATAAATTCTGCATACAAAGGCACGTTAAATTCCTTACCGCTGCTTTGTCCGTGAGCGGGTGCATCAATAGCAATAATAGTACTTCCTGATTTTTGAAGATGGGGAAGTGTTTTTTTCCAGCGCGCAGCATTACTTTCCCAGCCGTGCACGAGCAGGATTTTAGTTTCATTTCCTTTCCAAATGTAAGTCTGAAAGTGATGTTCGTTATGATGAAACGTTTCTGTTTCCGTGTTTTTTAATATTTTTGGTAAACTGTCTTTTTGAAGTCTTCCAATTCTTGGCTGGCTAAAAAGTGCGTAAGAAAGTGCGACAGCTTTTTGAGGACGAACGTAACTTAAGAAGTTAATATATTGTCCGACTGATTTTAATGTAATGAAGCGAATTCCTTTTTTAATTCCCAAAACGTAAATTTTTTCTAAAGATAAAAATATGATTTTAAACTGGGTTAAAAAATATTTTGCCACAGATTAAAAGATTGTTGCAGATTGAAAATCCCTTATAAATCTTTTAATCTGCGGCAAAATAATAAGCAAAAAAAAGTCCCGATTAAATCGGGACTTTATTATTTAGAATTTAGAGAACAATTGTTCCATTTTTTCTTTTTCTTCTTCAGCTAATGCGCTGTCAACTAAAATTCTTCCAGAGTGCTCATCAGTAATGATTTTCTTTCTTGAAGCAATTTCTACCTGAGTTTGTGGTGGAATTGTAAAGAATGATCCTGCAGAAGCTCCTCTTTCGATAGATACAACCGCTAAACCGTTACGAACACTGCTTCTGATTCTGTTGTAAGCAGCTAATAATCTTTCTTCGATCTGTCCTGAATACTCAGCTGATTTCTCAGACAAGAAGATTTCTTCTTTTTGAGTTTCAGACATAATAGCATCTAATTCAGATTTTTTATGTTTTAAGTGAGAACTTTTAGCGTCAAGTTTTTCTTTTAAATTAGAAATAACTTCTTTTTTATGCTCGATAGAAGCTTTCATTTCTTTGATTTGCTTTTCAGCCAATTGAATTTCTAATTCCTGAAATTCAACCTCTTTAGTCAACGAATTAAATTCTCTGTTATTACGAACTGATTCTTGTTGTTTTGTATATTTTTTGATAACCTCTTTGTGCTCATCAATCGCATTTTTCTTCGATTTGATAAGATCCTCAATAACCTCAAGTTCACTTTTCAGTTTTTCTGAACGCGTGCTTAAACCTGCAACTTCATCTTCTAAATCTTCCACTTCTAAAGGAAGTTCACCTCTCACGTTTCTGATTTCGTCAATTCTAGAGTCAATAAGCTGTAAATCGTATATTGCTCTTAACTTGTCCTCAACACTTAATTCTTTCGTATTCGCCATATTCTATAAGTACTTAACTGGATTTGTATTTTCTTCTGATAAAATGATGGCAAAATTAAGGATTTTTTTTCGAAGATAATCAACAATATAGTTTTTTGTATAGCGTTCGCTCTCAAAATGACCAATATCGGCTAAAAGTAACCTTTTTTCTGCCTCATAAAATTGGTGATATTTTAAATCGGCAGTCAAAAAAGCATCGGCGCCCGCCATAATTGCATTTTTTATAGCAAAACTTCCGGATCCTCCCAAAACGGCTACCTTTTTTATTTTTTTTCCTGTAAAGGCAGAATGTCGAATTCCGTTGGCAATCATTTTGTCTTTAACAAAAAGTAAAAATTCCTTTTCGCCCATTTCATTTTCCAATTCACCAATCATTCCCAGACCAATGTTTTTTTGTGAATTTTGCAAATCATAGATTTCATAAGCAACTTCTTCGTAGATATGATTTTCAAAAAGTGCTTTTAAAATTCCGGACTGCAGGTGTTTTTCAAAAATAACTTCAATTTTTATTTCGGTTCCCGTATGTAATTTTCCTTTTTGGCCAATTACCGGATTGCTGTTTTTGTTTCCTTTAAAAGTAAAAAAACCTTCAGTATTAAAACTACATTCTTCGTAATTCCCAATCGTTCCTGCGCCTGCCTGAAACAATGCATTTCTTACTTTTTCAGCATTGTCCGGAACGGTAAAAGTGACTAGTTTTTGAATGAAATTTGGTTTTGGAATCAATATTTTAGTATTGTCTAAGCCTAAAACATCACAAAATATTTTATTAACTCCTTGCGAATGATTGTCTAAGGCAGTGTGAACCGCATATATAGCGATATCATTTTTAATTGCTTTTAGGATCGCACGCTCGACATAATTTTTGCCCGTAATTTTTTTGATTCCCGAAAATAAAATCGGATGAAAACATACCACCAAGTTACAATTCTTCGTAATCGCTTCATCGATAACATTTTCTAAAGCATCGTGACAAACCAAAACTCCACTGCTTTCCCTTTCGGCATCACCAACTAAAAGGCCGACATTGTCAAAATCCTCGGCATAAGCCAAAGGAGCCATTTCTTCGAGAACTGCTAATATTTCTTTGATCTGCATTATTTTTTGTTTCAAGTTTCAAGTTTCAGGTTTTAAATTGTACCGTGAAACTTTAAAGTTGAAACAAATTAACGAAAAAAAAATATACTTTTTTAGTTTAAAGAAGTAACTGTCTCATTTGAATTATTTAAACTAATGATTTGTATTTTGTATATTTGTAATTCTAAATTATAAGTCATGACTACAATAAAAATTAACGAGCAAACGAAGACAGGAAAAGCATTTATGGCGATGTTTGAAGTTTTTTTTAAAGACGTCGAAGGTATTGAGATCGTTGAGCCAGTTTATGGACAGGTTAATGAAGAGCCAAGTATTTATAGCTCTGAATTTATTGAAAAAGTTAAAAGAGCGGAAGAAAATATTAAAAATGGCGAGACTACAACGCTAGATCCAAATGATATATGGGGAAGTTTAGGGTTGAAGTAACTAAAAGCGCAAATCAGGAAATAAAATTTCTATTAAAAATATTGCTAAAATTTTAATAGATCTTACTGATAATCCATATGAAGGTTTTGGGAATCCTGAGCCTTTAAAATATGAATATTCAGGATTCTGGTCAAGAAAAATTAATCAAAAAGATCGATTGATTTATCGTGTAGATGATGAAGTTGTAACTGTTTTTGTAATCTCTGCAATGGGACATTATTCTGATAAATAATATATGAAATTACTTCGAAAAATATTTTTCCCTTTCGCCGTTTTATATGGATTCATTACTTCGATAAGAAATTTTCTTTTTGACAAGGGAATTTTAAAATCAACTTCATTTGCTATTCCGGTTATTGCTGTTGGAAATCTCAGCGTTGGCGGCACTGGTAAAACTCCTCAAATTGAATATTTAATCCGATTGTTATCTGACAAATATAAAGTTGCCACTTTAAGCCGTGGTTATAAACGCAAATCAGAAGGTTTTGTTTTGGCAGATAAAACTTCCAATGCCGAAATTTTAGGAGATGAACCTTTTCAGTTTTATCAAAAATTCCCTGATATTATGGTCGCGGTTGATGCCAATCGAACAAATGGAATTACACAATTACTTTCGTGGCAAGAAAAGCCCGAAATTATTTTACTTGATGATGCCTACCAGCATCGAAAAGTAAAAGCCGGTTTTTATATTTTATTGACTTCGTACGACGATTTGTATGCAGATGATTTTATGCTCCCAACAGGAAATTTGCGCGAAAGCAGGAGCGGAGCAAACCGTGCCAATATAGTTATTGTAACCAAATGTGTAAAGGATTTGTCAGATGAAAAACAAGCACAGATTCGGTTGAAATTAAAGCTGAATAGTTCGCAGCAGCTATTTTTTAGTTATATAGATTATGATGATGCGGTGTATGGACAAAATGGAAAATTGCCTGTAAATGAGATTAAAAATGAACCGAAATTACTTTTGGCTGGAATCGCAAAACCTGCGCCTTTTTTCGATTATCTAAAAAATGAAAATGATACATGTCTGACTTTTCCGGATCATCATCATTTTTCTGATGCAGATTTACAATCGATTCAGGATAAGGCGAAAAACAAAAAAATAATTACTACAGAAAAAGATTATGTGCGTTTGAAGGATTCTAAACTAGCTTCGCAATTGTATTATCTGCCCATTAAAAGCAGCTTTATAAATAACCGTCACAACTTTGATGCGGCGATTTTAGAATACATTAAAAGAAACTGATACTTATTAAATCAGGATTGCAGCCGCTTTCAAAAAGTCAATCAAAAAACTTGGCAATTGTGCTGTAGAATTCATCCGGTACAAACGGTTTTGTAATCACATCGTTCATGCCAAAAGAAATAAGCATATCTCTGTTTTCGTCAAGAGAAATCGCAGTCAAAGCAATAATTGGAGTGGTTTTATCAAATTCCCTAATCAGTTTTGTAGCAGTTGTTCCATTAATGCCCGGCAGGTGAACATCCATTAAAATCATATCAAAAGATTTGACTTTTAAGAGTTCAACAGCATCTTCGCCATTATCGATAATTTCACAGGAGATCGCTTTGTTTTCAAGCATTTTTCGTGTAATCATCTGGTTGATTTTGTTGTCTTCAATCAATAAGATCGACTTGTGCTTTAACTGTTTGTCATTATATGGCTTTAACTCCTGAACTGCTTGCAGTGGTTCTCTATTAATCTTAAAATGCAGCTTAAAAGTAAAAGTAGATCCTTTGCCTACTTCACTTTTTAATTTTATTTCGCCGCCTAAAAGTTCGATTAATTTTTTAACAATGGTAAGTCCTAAACCTGTTCCGCCATATTTTCTATTGATTTCGATTGATCCTTGCGAGAAGCTTTCAAAAACAGTCTGCAGTTTGTCTTCTGGAATTCCAATTCCGTTGTCGACTATCTCAAAGTAAATAATGGCATTTTCGTCTTCCTCTGAGAATAATTTTGCTATTACGCTCACGTTTCCGTTTTGAGTAAATTTTAACGCGTTATTGATTAAGTTGATGATAATCTGAGATAATTTTGTGGGATCTCCAATTAAGTTATCCGGAATTTTTTCGTCTATTTCGAGGTTGAAATAGTTTTTATTAGCAGTTGCTAATTCTTTGAGAGAGACTTGAATATTAAATAGTAATTCTTTCAGATTAAAACTGATTTTTTCTACTTCGACTTTTGTAGAATCAATTTTGTTAATTTCGAGAATTTCATTGATAAAAGTAGTGAGGTAATTGCCGGAGAATTTTAAAGACTCTAAATATTTTAATTGATTTTTTTTAGGATTGTCTTCGAGCAGTAAATGTGTAATTCCGTTAATGGCGTGCAATGGTGTTCGCAGTTCGTGGCTCACCGTTGATAAAAATTCAGATCTTGCTTTTGAAGCTTTTTCAGCTTTGTTTTTGGCCAGGATAAGTTCCTTGTTTTTTTCTCTTAAAAGTAAATTATTCTGATTCCGAATGATATTGTTTTTATATAATGCTAAACTCAAAAGCGATAAAATAGAAATTAGTGCAATGGCCAGAATACTTACTAATTTAGAATACCGATAGGTTTTTAATTGAATTTTTTCTTCGCTTTCGCGTTTGATGGTATTGTTTAAAGACTGGTTTTTCTTGAATTTTTCAAACTCATTAAGATCAATTTTGGCATTTTTTAATTTTAGAAGATAATTTTCAATCTGGTAATGTTCATCTAAATAAGAATAAGCAAGATCAAAGTTTTTGTTTTGTTTGTAATATTGGCTTATTGCCAGAATAATTTTTGATTTTTGAGCCAGATTATCGCTTTTTGCGTTGTATTCTAAAGCATTGTCGAAGTAGATTATGGCAGAGTCGTTCCGTTTAAGCGCTGTTTCGATTAAGCCAAGCTGATAATAGGAATCTGTTTTTGTTTGTAAAATTGAAGGATTGTCCTTCTTTTTGATTATCTGCTGTAAAGTTTTTGCAGCCAGCGGTAAATTTTTATTTCTTTTAAAGGCTATTGCTTTTTGATATCCTAAAACTTGCACATGATCGACAATATTGAGTTCTTTTAGAAGATTTTCTGCTTTTTTATAATAGATAGCGGCAGTTTGATAGTTTCCTTTTGCTGTATTGGTTACGCCAATATAATGAAGTGCCAGTACTTTTGTACACGTTGGTTTGATGGTGTCAAAGAGAGCGACACTTTTGTGAAAGTTTTTTAACGCATCTTCATAGCGATGTTCGTTGTAAAAAATTTTCCCCAGTTTGAAAGTCTGGTTGGCCAGATTCTCACTTTTATGATTTGCTTTGCAAAAATCAATAGATTTTTTTGTGTAAAAGACCGCCTGATTGTATTTTTTATTGTCGAGATTAGCGTTTGCCAGTTTGTTGTAATAGTAAACACTATCCGTACTCTTTTTATTTTGAGAATACAAAAACGAATTAAAAAAACAAATAACAATAAAAAGGTGGTATTTCATGTATGGCTATGCTTTTACAATGAATCTTATTTTTTTCTTATAAGTAAAATCAAATCGATTAACCTTGATGAATAGCCAATTTCGTTATCGTACCAACCCACAACTTTTACCATTTTATCAATGACAGAGGTCAGCTGTGCGTCGAACAGACACGAATGTGTATTGCCAATTACATCAACCGAAACGATTGGATCTTCTGTGTAATCTAATATTCCTTTTAAATTTGTCTTTGAGGCTTTTTCAAATGCTATATTAATTTCTTCAATAGTAACAGCGCGTTTTACATTAAACGTGATGTCTGTCAATGAACCATCAGGGACTGGTACCCGAATACCGCATCCTCCGATTTTTTCATGCAATTTAGGAAAAATTTTTGTCAATGCCTTAGCTGCACCCGTAGTTGTTGGGACAATGGACTGACTGGCACCTCTCGCCCTGCGTAAATCTTTATGTGGCTGGTCATGAAGGCTTTGGTCAGTTGTGTAAGAATGTATTGTTGTGATGTAAGATTGCTCGATGCCGCATAGTTCATCAATGATTTTTATCATCGGTGCAGCATTGTTTGTGGTACAGCTTGCGTTTGAAACAATGTCTTCAGTTCCGTCCAGAATGTGTTCATTTACTCCTAAAACTACTGTTTTTATAGTGTCTACTTCCGAGGGTGCCGAAAGTATTACTTTTTTTGCTCCGGCTTCGATATGAGCATGTAATTCTTCGTATGTTTTGTATTTTCCTGTCGATTCAATTACAAAGTCAATTGAATGGCTTTTCCAGTCTAAATTTGAAATCTTTTTTTCGTGAAAAAACAAATAATGAATGCCGTCTACAATAATTCCATTTTCGTCATGACTTACTTTAACGGGCAAAACACCATGAATACTATCGTATTTTATCAAATGCGACATGGTTTTATTATCAGCAATATCATTGATGGCAACGACTTCAATTTCAGGATGGTTTAAAAGTAAGCGGAATAAATTTCTTCCAATTCTTCCAAAACCATTAATAGCAATTCTAGTTTTCAATACTTTGGTGATTCGTTTGATCGTTTAATCGTTTAATCGATTTTACAATTAAACGATTAAACGAATAAACCTTTTTATAAAATATGTTTTTGTGCTTTGTAGGACGAGCGAACTAAAGGGCCGCTTTCTACATGGCGGAAACCTAGTTCTAAACCAAATTTTTCGTATTTGGCAAATTGGTCAGGAGTTATAAATTCCTTTACAGGTAAATGTTTTTTACTTGGCTGCAGGTATTGGCCAATGGTAACAATGTCAACATTTGCGTTACGCAAATCTGTCATGGTTTGAAAAACTTCTTCTTCAGTTTCTCCCAGACCCAGCATGATTCCGGATTTGGTTCTGTTGATTCCTTTTTCTTTCAGGTAGCGCAAAACTTCTAGGCTGCGATCGTATTTTGCCTGAATACGTACTTCACGAGTCAAACGGCGAACCGTTTCAACATTGTGAGATACTACTTCAGGATTAGCTTCAATAATTCGGTCTAAGTTTCTTTCTATTCCTTGAAAATCAGGAATTAAAGTTTCCAGGGTTGTGTTTGGGTTCATTCTGCGAATCGCTTTTACAGTTTCAATCCAGATAATAGAACCGCCGTCTTTCAAATCATCTCTGTCTACGCTGGTAATTACAGCATGTTTGATATTCATGATTTTAATCGAACGGGCAACTTTTTCAGGTTCATCCCAGTCTACTGTTTCCGGTCTTCCTGTTTTTACACCGCAAAAACCACAAGAACGCGTACAAACATTTCCTAAGATCATAAAAGTGGCAGTTCCTTCTCCCCAGCATTCTCCCATATTAGGGCAGCTTCCTGAGGTACAAATAGTGTTTAAGCTGTATTTATCAACCAAACCGCGAAGTTCAGTATATTTTTGTCCAATTGGAAGTTTAACCTTTAACCATTTAGGTTTCGCAACTGGTATATTCTCAATGACTGTTTCCATATATCAAAATTCAAAGTACAAAGATAAGGAATGTTGTTTATTTGTAGATTCGTTTAAGATTTAATTTAGAATCCTCTGATCTCGATTTTCAGAAACGATATTGATGATAATTGGGTTAAGATGTTAAAATGCTATTTTAAAAAGCAGCGTGGGGTAAAAATATTCTCTTTTTGATTATTTCAATCGGTATAAAGCACAATTATAGTATTTAGTTGATTTTTACTCATTTAAAAATTATATCTTTAATTGTTAAATAATTATTGGTGTAGGTTTAAAAATGGCATTTTGTTTGTAGTACATTTGCTGTTAAATTGTAATATTGAAAAACATGAAAAAGAAATTTATTGTATTAGGAGTTTTATTGGCTTCTTTGGGATTTAATAAAATAAATGCTCAGATTAATTTAGGTGATAAGGCGATAGGAGCGCTTCAAAAAGGAGTTACAGCTTTTACTCTGACAAATGCAGATGCTGCCGCCTTGTCTAAAGAAGCCGTAGCAAAAATGGATACTGAAAATGAAGTGGCAGGACCGGCAGATGGATACACTTTACGACTCAATAGAATTTTTGGAAAACATGCCGCAGGAGAGGGTTATACTTTAAATTATAAAGTGTACAAAGTAAAAGAAGTAAATGCATTTGCTACTGCAGACGGTAGTGTTCGTGTATTTTCCGGCTTAATGGATATAATGGATGATAACGAATTGCTGGCGGTAATTGGCCATGAGATTGGTCACGTTGCAAACAATGATTCGAGAGATGCCATGCGTGCTGCTTACCAAAAAGAAGCTTTGATTGACGGAGTTTCTTCGCAGTCTACAAAAATTACTGCGGTAACAGATAGTCAGCTGGGAAAAATTGGAAGCGCTTTAATTGACAGCAAACACAGCCGCAAGCAAGAATCAGAAGCCGATTTATTTGCCTATGATTTCTTAAAGAAAAATGGGTACAATGTAAATGCTGAGGAATCTGCCTTTAGAATTCTAGCCAAAATGAGTGAAGGATCTCAAGCTTCTTTTATTGATCAGATGATGAGTTCACATCCTGATGCTCAAAAAAGAGCAGATGAAGCAAAAAAGAGAGCAGAAAAAGATGGTTTGTACAAACCGTATGTGCAGCAAAAGATTGTAAATACAGTACCGGTTCCTGCTAAAACAACCACTAAGAAAGCCACAACTAAAAAGGCGGCAGTTAAAAAGAAATAATAATTTAATTTTTAGTACTTGAAATATAAACCCGACAGCTTTTAATGAAAATTGTCGGGTTTGTTATTTTTACTAATTAACCTAATACGTGATGTGCCAATACTTTTTGCACTTCATATACATTTACAGATTTGTTAAACTGCTTTACAATGCTCGGTTGTAATTCACTAGAAACCCAGATTTTTAATTCAGCATCAAGATCAAAAGTTCCTGCCGTTTCAATACTAAAACGGGTAATGCTTTTGTAGGCAATTGACTTGTATTCTGTTTTGCTGCCGGTTATTCCCTGAACGTCTACTAGGATTAATCTTTTATTAGTAAAGATAAAAGTGTCACGGATTA
>Ga0247811_1000135_pt1 | contig 26121 bp, 14 predicted proteins | sample UWRJL134311R1_FD_189018 | JGI IMG/M metagenome (GOLD analysis project Ga0247811, IMG submission 189018) | Plant litter microbial communities from Arlington Agricultural Research Station in Wisconsin, United States - UWRJ-L134-311R-1 | ecosystem: Environmental > Terrestrial > Plant litter >...
CATATTTTTATTACCTAAGATTAAATTATTTAAGACCTATGAGATTCGAACTCATATAACAAAGATTAAAAGTCTCGTATTTTACCGTTAAACTAAGGTCTCTATATAATACTTATATAAGTATTATACATTATATACTTAAAAAAGAGATTATAATTTACTTATAAAGATACGAGTAATAAATAAACGAACAAATCTAGGTAATATGTATTTTGAAAATACATATATCATAACTGGAAGTAAAATAAAAGCAAAAGTTACTTGATTTACAAAATAAAAGGGTACTAATTGTGGCATATTTTTTTATTGGTTTTATTAAATGTAATAGTAGATACTACTTTTTTTTTACATTGTTATCTATTTAAAGACAAAAGACTTAAAGGAAAGTAATGGCTAACTCTAACATACATATCGTTAAATATGTCCGCCAATATTATACTAAGAGAAAAAAAAGTTATATAGTATCCCATAATATGGCTAACATCTAAATTAAAATAATAATTAATATAACTCTTACCTAATGTTTAAGGGATGCCCTTTTGCTTATGAACCTCAATAATATATTGACACAAATAAGAAAAGTCATACTACATCTACGAAATGTCAGTACAATATTCCCGATTCAAACCCTAAATGATGGTTATCTGTTGAATGGTATGCAAGTACACGTCATAAACCTACCGCTATAAAGGCAGTACCTATCATAACATGAATACCGTGGAAACCAGTTGCGAAATAGAAACATGACCCAAAAGCACCATCACTTATAGTGAAAGATGAAACAGCATACTCTATACCTTGACAGAATGTAAATATTACTGCTAATATTACAGTAGCAACTAATCCATATAAAGTTCCACTTCTATTTCCTTGTATTAAAGAATGATGAGCATATGTAACTGTAACCCCTGATGATAATAATATTACTGTATTAAGTAAAGGTAATTCAAAAGGATTAATAGCTTCTATACCCATAGGAGGTCATTGAGCTCCTAATTCTACAGTAGGTGATAATGCACTATGGAAAAAGGCTCAAAAGATAGCTAAGAAGAATAATGCTTCTGACACTATAAATAGAGCAACACCCATATTTAACCCTCTTTGTACAGCTAAAGTATGATTTCCTAAATATGTACCTTCACTTATAACATCACGTCATCAAAATGACATAGATAAAACTACAGAGATAAAAGCAAAAGTTAATACGTAATTTGCTTGACTAAATCCGTGAAAAGTGGATACTGCACTAGTAGTTAAGGCCAATAGCGCTAGACAAGTATACAAAGGTCAAGGAGAAGGGGATACTAAATGAAAAGGATGTCCTTGGAAGTTACTTCTTATAGAGGGAGTCATTTTTGATTTATCTTTTCTTTTTAATAGTTACTATGTTTTAAGCTTAATTAAGCTTACATAGGTTTTACATACCAGGTAAGCTTAAAAAAGGTCTACATAGTTTTTACATACCGGGGGTATATCATAACGATTAATAAGCTCATCATAAAGAGATCTTATAAATTAAGGAATAGGTGACTTGAACACCTAACCTGCCGTGTGTAAAACGGTTGCTCTACCATTGAGCTAATTCCTTTAGGTTTTCGTATTTTTAAACCCTTTATTTTTACTTAAAATAACGGGTCAAGCCAGATTCGAACTGACACCTTCTTCCGTGACAAGGAAGCTCCCGACCAATTAGGATATTGACCCTTAAAATACTAGAAATAAGTACTTTTCTATTTATTCAAATAACTATAATTACTATAAATCTAATTCTTTTGTTTTATGGTTATTACTATCGCACCTACCATGGCTAATAATAATATAAGAGAAGTTAAGATAAGTCAGATACTATAGCTAGTATACATAATATTACCTATAGTTGTAATATGGTTAGTTTCCGATAAATTACCATCTCAGGTTTTACTAGTTACGTAGGATAATTTTTCGTGATTATATTCTGTACCGCTTATTTTAAAGATTTTCATTAAAAAATCCTTCGTGTTGATTAATATTTGGTCTAAGCCAGTATCTAAATTAAAACTGTAACTTTTAAAATCCGCATTACTATAGGGTAATACTCCATAAACAGGAAAATTAAAAGATATGGCTATAAAAACAGCTAATACTATACTATTTATAGTATTACTAACCAGTTCACTTGTTCTTACGTTAATAAGCATTAATATAAATAAAAAAAGTATAGATACTGCTCCTACGTATACTAATAAATAAGAAAGACCTATAAAGTTTAAACCCAAGACCATTAAGTATACAGCTATATTTAAAAATAGCCCTATTAGGAATAAAACGGCTCCCACGGGGTTTTTAATCGTTATAATAAGTATACCACATAAAATAGCAAGGATTGAAATAGTATCCAATACATCTACTTTAAACCCATTGGTATATGTTTCATTAAAAAAATAAAGACTGTTCATATGAATCTTGGTTTTCCTCAGGATCTTTTTTAGAGATAAAAACTAATAACTTTTTAGGTTAAAAGTAATATGAGGGAGGTAATTATAATTAATAAACCTAATTAAACAGGGTATTCTTAAGGGAAAACATACGACTACGCCCTCTAGACTTTAACTAGCATATTTGTACTACAAACACAAAGGTTTTATTTTTTAATTAAACTAAAAATTATTGAAACATTAAGTCTAGCCCTTAAGATGAATCGAACATCTATCCGAATATTAACAGTATTATGCTCTACCATTGAGCTACAAAGGCGAAGAAAATTAAGATAAACAAGATTAACTTAGGAAGAAAAGGAATTGAACCTTCGACAGCCATACACTATTGAGTTTACAGCTCAACCCGTCATACCAACAAACGGAACCTTCCTTTATACATATATATTTTTTTAGACTTTAATAAAGAAAAAAAACGTATATATATGTATATATTTTTTTGTTTATATTTTAATAACCCCGTGCAAGTTCCCCTACACGAACCATATTTCGACTTAACACCAATCAAAGTCACGCATACGAAGATCCTCTATATATAAAGCCAGAATTATTTATCCAGAGTCCTATATATAAAAACCAAACTTATTGCACACACTAATTTCGGCGCCTGACGAGTAGTTAGTACCTATCTGAGATTAAATCCACCGTGACGTGGTGATTCACGATTACTAGTAATTCCTTATTCATGTAGCCGAATTTCAGGCTACAATCCTTATTTTATCCTACTTTATTAGATTAGTTCAAACTCACGTTTTCACTTCATTTTGTCTAGGACTATGTGGCACGTCTATCGCCCACAATATTAAGGCCATGATGACTTGTCTTGATCCCTGTTATCATTTCCATTGTATGTGGAGAACTACTTTATTTTTTCGTAAATAAAGTAAGGGTTTCCGTTAATTTAATGGAATTAACCAATATCTCACGACATTAACTGAAGACAGCCGTGCAACGCTTGTAATATCATAGAATATACACTAAGTATATTTTTAGATAATATTCAAATTGTGGTAAGGTTTTTCGCGTGTTTACGAATTAAATAACATACTTCACTACTGGTTTCAGAAACGGTCTAATGATTTCAGTTCCTGCGTTGCCACATTACTCTTGAGGTGAAATGCTTACACTTTCATTTATAAACTAAAAAATATCTAATCTATGGCATTCATCATTCTCTGCAAAGACTACTAGGGTATCTAATCCTGTTCGTGACTCAATGCCTTCGTCCCTCAACGTCAGTTATTAGATAAAAGGTTGCTTTCGCCGTTGCCAGTCGTTAAGATATCAACGAATTTCAACTCTACATCTTAAATACTCCCCTCCTCATATTTAACTCTAGCATAAACGTATCCTATTAAGGACTGATTATACCGTCTAGGTACCCTTTAAACCTATTAAAGATGAATAACACTAGTCTTATACGTATTGCCGCGACTGCTGGCACGTAAATTGGTCAAGACATATAGATGGAAAATTGTCATCATCAGTAATCCATCTAGAACTTTATTCGATTAAATCGATCTTATATCTGTCCGGAATAATATTTCTATTATCCATAAGAATAATAAATATTCTTATATAAAACAAATTTGTTAAAAATAACAAAACCAAATATAATTAGCCGAAGCTATACATTCCCCCAAGTTGCTGGTTCAGCCGTTAGGCTATTGACCAATATTCCCCACTGCTGTACTTAACGTTTTGGGCTTTTTTCAGACCCAATGTGATCGATCGACCTTTCAGCCCCGACTACGGAAGTGTTAAGCTAGTTAAGAAGTTACCTTAACTAATACCTATCCGAGATATTTATAGTCCTCTTAAAGCGAAATTTTTTCTTTATTATTTAATTTAGTAAAATACCATATTAATTTTATAGGGTATTTATTGATTAACCCTACTTTAAGGCAGCCAAAATACCATATTCTCACCTGTACACCACTTTTAATGAAATAAATGGTTACCCTTTTATTAAATTAAACGTTCGATTAGCATGTGTCAAGCACTTGGACAGCGTTCATTCAGAGCCATCATCAAACTCTTTTTTTTCTGGTATATTGTACATTACGTACTTTATATATATACCATTACTAATATGTATTAATACATATAAATAAGATATTTTATTCTTAAAATAGACTTTTAAGTATATTTAGACACTATTAAGCCGGGTTCTGTTATAGCAATTTAACTGTATTAAGGCCTAACGCAGGGCTTGAAATTTCATCCACTTATTGTTACTACATATATATTGTAAGTATTTATGTATTTAGATATAGCTATCACTATATAAATATATGTTATATTTTCTGCATAATACCCCTAATTTTTACTGAACACTCCTTTGTTATGTGTTTATGCCTAATAAGCTCCGGACTTTCCTGTGCTAAATTTTAGAGCACTTAACTATTAGTATCATAAAATTTTTATGTTATAAAGTAACAGTTTATTTGCTTATAATTAATGCTCTTAAGAAGATTAATTATTATATTTGTAAAATTATTGACATATTTAATGTAAATCTAATGCATCTTTAATGTAACTACTTGTTAAGACTACAAAAACTTGAGCTTGTATGAAAGCTATACCTAATTCTAATCCAGAAAAGGCTACAATGAATGCTAAAGGTATTAAACCTAAAAAGAAGAAAACAAATCCCGAAGTCATTATATTATAAGTGAAACCGGCTAATATATTTAATAACATATGACCACTTAAGATATTAGCACCTAATCTAAGCCCTAAAGAAACATTTCTAGATAAGTATGAAATGAACTCAATTAAAACTAATAAAGGTAATAAGGCTAATGGACAACCAGCTGGAACTAATAAAGAAAAGAATTCTAAACCGTGTTTTTGGAAACCTAAAAAAGTTGCACCTAATACTATAGTAAAACTAAGAGCAAAAGTAAATATAAAATGACTTGTTGTGGCAAAACTGTAAGGAATCATACCTATTAAATTATTTACAAGAATGAAAATAAATAAAGTATAGATAAAAGGGAAATATATTTGACCTTTTCTAGCATTTATTTGATTTGTTACTATACTATGTATAGTAGCGTATATTGTCTCCTGACTTATAGATCAACTGTTACTTATAACTTTATTATAATTAGTTGCTAAAACATTTAAAGTTAAAATTATAACAGTAGCTATTGTTAAATATAATGCAATGTTAGTCAATGATAATTGTAAATTACCTAGGATGGCGGCATCGATGTTTACTAAATTTCTGATTTCAAACTGATCTAGGGGACTTGTATTGTATGTAAATAGATTATTAGACATGTCTTTTATTTTTTTTTTAGTTAATTAAAAACTATTCCTAATAAGTTATGACTTACTTAAGAAATAGGTGACTTGAACACTTATACCTTAAATGTTAAGGGTTCAGTAAAGAATAGGTGACTTGAACACCTAACCTGCCGTGTGTAAAACGGTTGCTCTACCATTGAGCTAATTCCTTTAGGTTTTCGTATTTTTAAACCCTTTATTTTTACTTAAAATAACGGGTCAAGCCAGATTCGAACTGACACCTTCTTCCGTGACAAGGAAGCTCCCGACCAATTAGGATATTGACCCTTAAAATACTAGAAATAAGTACTTTTCTATTTATCCAAATAACTATAATTACTATACTATAGCTAAATTAAGGATATATTACTAGGTATTATTTCGAAGCTATAAAGAATACAAGGAACTAAAATAACAAAAGCAATAACCACTGGTAGTAATACAGTTCAACAGAAAGACATTAACTGGTCAAAACGTATTCTAGGGAAAGAAGCTCTAACTCATATGAAAACAAAAATCATAATTCCAGATTTAACCCCTAAAGCTAAACCATAAAATAATCCTTCTAAGATAGGATCTGAAAATAAGCTTTCATTATGTAAATTATTTATATAATAATCGAAATCAAAATATTGCATTAAAAAGAATAAAGAGATATAATCATATAAATAACCACCTAAGAATAAGATACTAGTTAATATACATATTAAAACAATACTAGCATACTCTGCCAAGAAGAAAAAAACAAAAATAACTGCCGCGTGTTCTGTCATAAATCCACTAACTAGTTCGGATTCTGCTTCCGCTAAATCAAAAGGGGCTCTATTAGTTTCGGCTATAGACCCTATAAAGAATATAATAAATACAGGAAACAAGGGTATTATAAATCATACGGCTCTTTGAGCTTCTATGTTAACCGTTAAATTTAAACTTCCGGTTAACATTACTACAAGTAGTATAGCAGAACTTAGTATTAATTCGTAACTTATCAATTGTGCAGTACTTCTTAGTGAACCTAGAAAAGCATATTTACTGTTCGCACTTCACCCGGCTAATAATATACCATATGTGGATAAAGAAGAAACGGCTAACATATATAGTATACCTAAATTAAAATCATTTAAACCGGTACCTGGACCATAAGGTACAACAAGATAACCTAGTAATGAGAATATTAATGTTATTATTGGACCTAAGAAAAATAAACCCAAGTTAGCTTGTGTAGGTGAAACATATTCTTTTAAAAGAAGTTTTAAGGCGTCGGCAAAAGCTTGTAGAAGACCATAATATCCCACTATGTTTGGACCTAATCTTCTTTGCATGCTAGCCATTGTTTTTCTTTCCGCCACAGTTACGTAGGCAACCGCTAATAATACTGGAACAGCTACAATTAAACCTTCTAGTACAGATATCAAAGTGGGTATATATAACATTTTAAATTAATTAAATATAATTTTCAGGGAAATACCACTACTTACTTTAATAAATAATTTAGCCCCAGATAATATTATATTAAAAAGTATTAAAAAACTTTTTCATACTTTAAATTTTAAATTACATAGATACAATAGTGTACCTTACGACTAAGGTACTTTTTTTTTGACAAAAAATAGACGAACTCTTATCCAAGATTCGAACTTGGATCCAGATATTAGAAGTATCATGCTTTACCATTAAGCTAATAAGAAAGAGCCTTTACAACAGGTATTTATAGTACGGTCTTTTTACTTTAAAAACAGTAAAAACTTTTATATTAATAAATCTATAAACTATATACATAAATTTATATGCAGATTTATATTAAATCTAAAGCCATATATAATAAAAAGGCCAATAAGAGCAAATATCACGGTTGCTTCTGCAAAAGCAAAACCTAAAAGAACAGAAAAAAACAATTTGTCCCATTAAAGAAGGATTTAGGACTATTCCTAATCTTAATGTACCCAGCCATGACCCCTTACTTAAGCCGGCTCCAATTAAACTTGTACTAATTATCACAGTACCTAAAATTTGGGCTGCTTGTATCTTTTTTTCTTGTAATCATGCTTTTATCTAAGTTAAAAAAGGTCCCGTTTTAAAGGTCTATACATAAGCTCTACTAAATATATATTTAGACTTAGGCTAGGTCTTACCATCCTTATGACCGTAAGAGGTACTAAGGGATAAGGAGGAATCGAACCCCATATTTTCGATCTGCAATCAAAATGTAGCACCTTCTACTTCTTATCCCTTATAGGTATAAGATACCTATATCACTTGTTTTATATATATTATCTAAATATTTGGTATATCCCACATAACCTAAATAGTTTATTTTTTTTTTATTTATTTTTTATTTATTTTACCTTCTATATATTGTATTCTAGAAGAAAGCAAAGTTGCTCTAGATTCGGCTCTAACTTTATCTTTACTTAGTATATCTAAATCTCTTAATATTTGGTTTTTTAACTTAAACTCATACTCTGTGGTAGGTATGAGAGGCAATTTAGAAAAGGCCTTTTGGGCAAAATCCAATTTAGTTTCTAAAACTTTAATAAACATTATATTATTATTTCTTTGTTCTAAAGCAGTTTCTAAATCCATATTTTTAAACTGACTCAAAATATGTGAGTTATAATCAATATTTTTACATATCTCATCGCGTATAGGTACTTCCCCTCCCGGGACATTAAACCCTGGACCAGGGTTAGTTAAATGGACATAAGTAGGATCAAGGCCAGGAAAAACTCTGGACCATGCAGCCCGGTATGGTTCCCGGGCTTCTACATAATCTAACGTTACTTTAACTTTATTTTTACCTTTATCTAAAGGTAAATTTTCATTTAATCTATCTACTCTTTGGCTGGTTATTCCCGAAGATTCACCGTAATTTACCTGTGACTCTTCCCCTACACCTTTATTTTTGTCTAACCCTTTATTTAGGTTAGAATTGTCGGATAAATCCATCGCATTATACAACTTAGGTTTAAATTTTTCAATGCCGGGCTCTGGGCTACTATTCATAGTATCAAAGCCAAATATAAACTGCTTCAAGTTGAAATTAATATCTTTTGTGTCTAAGTACTCCGTTAATCAGGTTATAACCCCCATATTAAAAGTCCAACCGCCTATACCTAAGCCTAAGTTAGTCCAAAATTCATGGTATTCAATATGAAAACCTCCGGATATATAATATTTTAATGTTGCTATAAATAAAGCAGTAAATAAACCCCCCAATAGCTTGGCTAAAGTAAAATGTTTAAATAAGTTTAATTCAAAAGTATAGTTTTTTTTCATTTTTTTTTATGTATTTTTTTATGTATTTAAGGTTTAACACTTTAACGTAGGTACTTCCCCTGCCGGCACAAAGATATATTATAAAGAATATATCTTTATAAATTTTAAGTCATGAACCAAAAGAGTGGTGCGTCTCTTAGCCACCAGTTAGTTATTAACCAGATAATACTAACCCCTTAGTAAACAGCCGTCTTACTAAAAGTATTTATTCCTGTCTATAAATCTCTAAAAATTTAAATAAACAGAGACTCTCTAGTATATAGTCAAATATTCGCTTATACAACAGCAAGCTTGTTCTTTTTAAAGGCCCACCTTGATGTATCGTAGGGATCGGTGAGCCGTTACCTCCGTTTTCTCATCCTTTCTACAAGAAGGGTCGCCATTGTATTGAGCGTCCAAATTTTTCAACCAGCAAGCCTATGAACTGTATGTAATAATAACAGACAAGAATGTTACTTTTACATGCAGTTTTTAATTTATTAAAAACTATAAAAATTTTTACCTAAATTAATAATTTATAGTCTTTTTTTATCTTACACCTTATATACCCACCCCACCTACCACGTATATATTGTATTTATATTAAAGCGAAATAGTATCTGAATACTCATAGTTTACAACCATGTATTTAACCTTTTTTTTTACTCATCACTATTTGGTATTAATAAAAAAAAAATTGTACTTTTACCTCATAAACACGACTAACTTAGGAAGAAAAGGAATTGAACCTTCGACAGCCATACACTATTGAGTTTACAGCTCAACCCGTCATACCAACAAACGGAACCTTCCTTTACATATAGAACATATAGTTTATATAAAATATAACCTATATAAACTAGTTGTATAAGCCTAATACCATTTGAAAAACAAAACAACCAAACTACCCTTAGTATATTATAGTTAGAAAACTATAAAAAAATTAAATTAACAAATAGGTGTTCCCATTGAGCTTTGTAGAGGTAAACTTACAAAGGCATGAGGTTTAGGTGGGCTAGTTAAAGCTCATTCTAATGACACATAACTTCTATTTAATAAGGTTTGTAAACTATCACTATAGAATTGTGGAGTTAATCATGGATATCTTGTAGTAGCTTTACCTTCTACTAATTGTTTAAAGACAATGTATAAGAATAGTACTGTAGCAACAACACTTATAAGACTACCAAAACTACTTATAATATTTCATCCTGCAAAGGCATCAGGATAATCACTAATTCTTCTAGGCATTCCTTGTAGACCTAAGAAATGTTGAGGGAAGAATGTAACGTTAACACCTATAAATAAGATTCAGAAATGTACTTTACCTAACATTATGTTATAATCTAATCCTAATATTTTAGGTATTCAGAAGTATCATGCACTATACAATGCAAATACTGCACCCATACTTAATACGTAATGGAAATGAGCAACTACATAGTAAGTATCATGGAATGCAATATCAAGAGAAGCGTTAGCTAAAACAACCCCACTTAAACCTCCAATTGTGAACATAAAGATGAAACCTAATGCAAATAACATTGAAGGTGTTAAATGAATAGATCCCCCGTAACAAGTAGCTAATCAACTGAATATTTTAATTCCAGTTGGAACTGCGATAATTAAAGTAGCAGCTGTAAAGTAAGCTCTTGTATCAACATCTAGACCAACTGTATACATGTGATGGCTTCATACCACAAATCCTAATACACCAATAGACATCATAGCATATACCATACCTAAATACCCAAATACGCTCTTGTTAGAACTTGCAGATACTACAGTACTTATTATACCAAATCCGGGTATAATTAATATATAAACTTCAGGGTGACCGAAGAATCAGAAAAGATGTTGGTATAAAATAGGATCACCACCACCTGCAGCTTCGAAGAATGATGTATTGAAATTTCTATCAGTTAATACCATAGTAATAGCACCGGCTAATACGGGTAATGATAATAATAATAATACAGCTGTAACAACTACAGCTCATCCAAATAAAGCTAATTTGTGTAATCTTATACCTGGACTTCTCATGTTAAGTATAGTAGTTATGAAATTAACTGCACCTAATAAACTACTTATACCAGATAAGTGTAAGGCAAAGATAGCCAAATCAACACTTGGTCCACTGTGACTTTGTACTCCACTTAATGGAGGATAAAGTGTTCAACCAGTACCTGCTCCATTTTCTATACCACTAGCAAATAAGAATAATAATAAACTAGGTGGTAATAATCAGAAACTGATATTATTAAGTCTAGGGAAAGCCATATCTGGACCTCCTACAAGTAATGGTAATAAGAAATTACCAAAACCTCCAATTAAAGCGGGCATAACCATAAAGAATATCATTAATATAGCATGAGCAGTAATTATACTATTATATAATTGGTTATCTGCAATATATTGAACACCAGGTCCGCTTAACTCTAATCTAATTAAAACAGAGAAAGCTGTACCTAATAATCCAGAGAATAAAGCAAATATTAAATATAATGTTCCTATATCTTTAGCATTTGAAGATCAGAATCATCTTTCTGTTCATAAAGATACGCTTGATTTTTTCACAGATAAGTTTTCAGTTGAACTACTAAAGTTTCTTTTAGAAATATTTATGAAAGAAAAAGGTTTTATAGGTAAAACTGTAGACGCACCTTCTTCCTGTTTACCTGTCGCAGCTATATTAGTATAATACTCAATAAAACTGTTTTCTAATAAACTCACAGAAGGTACTATTATTAAATAGTGAGCAAAATAAAGTACGGTACTTATTTGTCCAAATTCAATAAAGGGAGATTCTACGTGTTTTGCACCTAATTGCATTAATATTAAGAAATTAGCTATGAAAACATAGAAGGCTATTTTACTTAAAGGTCTAAATTGGATACCTCTGTATTTACTTAAATCAGTAAATGGCATAGCCAATAGTATTAATATAGCACTTATCATTGCCACAACACCTAATAATTTATTAGGTATAGATCTTAAGATAGCATAGAATGGTAATAAGTATCATTCTGGAACTATAGCCGGAGGAGTTTGCATAGGGTTGGCTTGAATATAGTTATCACTATCCCCTAACGCGTTAGGCATGAAGAACACGAATAAACTTAAGGCTATTATAAACATAAATATAGTTATTAAATCTTTAAATAAGAAATAAGGAGCAAAAGTAACTCTATCGTAGTTACCTCCAATACCTAAAGGATTACCTGAACCAGCTCTATCGTGAAGCGCAATTAAATGCATTAACACTAAAGCAGCTAATACAAAAGGTAAGACAAAGTGTAATGCGAAGAATCTATTTAAAGTAGCATTATTAACACTAAACCCACCTCAAATAAACTCAACTACATCTTGTCCTATTCAAGGTATAGCACTCATAAGATTAGTTATAACAGTTGCACCTCATAAAGACATTTGTCCATAGGGTAATACATAACCCAGGAACCCTGTAACGATCATTAATAAAAAGATAATTGTACCTAAAGTTCATACCATTGTTCTAGGGGCTCTATAAGAACCGTAATATAATCCTCTACCCATGTGTAGATAAACTAGAAAGAAGAAAGCTGAAGCAGTATTACTATGTAAGTAACGTATTAATCATCCATTGTTAACATCACGCATTATATGTTCCACGGAGTTAAAAGCTTCTAATACACTTGGGTTGTAATGCATTGCCAAAGTTACCCCCGTAACAATTTGTATTACCAAACAAACCGCAAGTAATGAACCAAAATTTCATAAATAACTAAGATTGATGGGTTGAGAAGCATCTATTAAATAAGAATTAACTAACTTTAGTAACGGATCTGTCTTCAATTGCCTTATGAAAAGAAATAAAGTATATCCACTTGTTTTATTATTTTTTAATGCCGGTAGTTATAAAGGAAAATAAGCTCCTTTAGATAGAATACCGGGAGTTTAAATCAACTGTCTTACGGTTGCTATTTAACTATCTGCCTTGGCTTTAAGTAAAATTATTTACGGCTATGTTTATTATTTTAAATCCTTGGAAAGAGGCAAGAGAACTAGTAAAGATAATAAGATTAATATAATTAAACTATTGTCAGCTAAATATAAATAAGGTATTAAAATATAGAAGATCATACCTATTAATATATATAAAGCATAACTTGTTATAACCCCTGTATCTAAACTGGCAATACTTCTACTTAGAATAATTAAACCTTTTTCTAAACCATACGGCCCTAATAATTCCACACTTCCTTTATCTAGAACTTTAGATGTTTGACCCCCTAATTTAAGGACTAAACCAGTTATATATCTATTATAGAAAAGTTCGATTAAAAACCGTTGATTAAAGAATCCGAATATATTATAACCTAATCGACTAAATTTAAAACTAATTAATACTTTAGGTATAAATTCGGAATTAATTATAGCAATAGCACTAAGAGAAATCGTAAAGATTAAAGGCAATAGTTTAAAGAAAGTAGGCACAGCAAATTCAGTATCTAACATTATTTCGTGTCTAGGATGAATAAATAAACTATTATCCGAAAAGAAAGCTGAACCTAGCCCTATAAATATGTCTTTGGTGATATAACCAAAGAATATAGAGAAAACCGCTAAAATAATCAGAGGAAGACTCATAAAAATATCCCCTTCATGGGCATGTTTATAATTAATAAGCGGTCCATTAGGATTAGTTAAGAAAGTTAGATATAATACCTTAACAGAATACAAAGTAGTAAACATTGCACCAATAGTAGCAATAAAATACACAACTGTACCACTGAAGTAAAATTGTCCATAAGCGGATTCTAATATAAAATCTTTACTATAAAAACCTGTCATAAAAGGGAATGCCACTAAACTAAGACTGGCAATTAACATTACAGAGTATGTCAAAGGTAAAAATACGATTAATCCCCCATACTTTCTAAAATCTTGGTTGTCCGCCACTGCATGAATTACAGCTCCTGCACCTAAGAATAATAACCCTTTATAAAAGGCATGATTAACTAAGTGAAATAAAGCTATATTATATGAAGATAATCCTACGGCTATCACCATCATACCTAACTGACTCATAGTGGAATAAGCGATAACTTTTTTAATATCTTGTTGAAATAAACCAATAAGAGAACTGAATACCGTGGTTATGGCACCTAATCATAGACATAATATTAGTACCGTTGAGCTATATTCTATTAAAGGACTAGTACGCATTAATAAATAAACCCCCGCGGTAACCATAGTAGCTGCGTGTATTAAAGCAGAAACTGGTGTAGGACCTTCCATAGCCATAGGTAATCAAACATGTAATCCAACTTGGGAACTTTTAGCCATGGCTCCTATTAATAAACATATACCTATAATTGTAACTAAATCTTCATTAATAAAAGGTGCCAAGGAGAATACTGTACTATAATCGATGTTACCAAATGATCATAGTATAGCAAACATACCAATTGTTAAAAAACAATCCCCTACTCTGTTAGTTAAAAAAGCCGACATAGAGCTTTGATTTGCTGCTATTCTAGTAAATCAGAAACTAACTAGAAGATACGAACAAACACCTACACCTTCTCACCCAACAAACATTAATAAAAAATTGTTTGCTGTAACAAGGATAATCATCATAAAGGTGAATAAGCTTAAATAACTAAAAAATCTTTGATTGTGTGGATCATGACTCATATACCCTATAGAATATATATGTACTAAAGAACTAACTATTAAAACAGGTATTAACATAGATACTGTTAAACTATCAAAATGGAAACCTCATAATACATTAAGTGATTCACTATCTATTCATCTAAAAAGATTTATGGACACCGCTATGTTATTTAAACCCACTTCAAAAAAGGCAACGATTGCTAATAAGGTAGTTAGAACTACACTTGTACAGGTAATTATTTGCGCTCCGCTAACCCCCACTTTTCTACCAAAAAAGCCGGAAACTATTGAACCTAATAAAGGTAAAGTAATTATAGCTAAATACATTATTTATATTCTATTGCGATGCTACCTCTTAATCTATAAAATGCAACTAGAATAGCTAGACCTATTGCAGATTCTGCACCCGCAATTGCTATTATATATATAGCAAATGTTTGGCCTAATATATCATCAAAGCTAAGTGAACTTACCAGTATTAAGAAAGTAATAGCTAATAGCATTATTTCAATTGAAATAAGCATTAATATTATATTTTTTCTATTTAAAACGAAACCTAAAATCCCGATTAAAAAAAGTATTAAGGATAAATTCATTGTATATATTTTTTTTAATAATTTTTTTTATTAAAACCTCCCTGGAAAGGAAGGGGGGGGGGCTTTAATTTACATATTTTTTTATAAATACCAGTATTTACTTAGGTACATTTATATAACTTTTATCCCCCTCTGAAAATAAAGATAAATCTATTTCAGTTATCCGCGGATACTTTAATCTAAATAAAGTATAAAAGTGATAAAAAAGCTAAATTTAGCAATTTTTATAAAGGAATTGTTTAGGAGCTAAGTCTTATTTTATTAAAAATAAGGTAAATCCGACTTGAACGGATAAAATTAAAAATCAAATAGTCCTAAGCTATTCATGTCTACCATTTCCATCACTACCTTTACGATATGCTCGAAATAAGATTTGAACTTACAACCTAGATCGCTTCAAGATCCCGCTCAACCAATTGAGCTTTTCGAGCCTAAGTCTAAGTAAGATTATAAAAATAATCTTAGTAAACCTTATCCGTTTAATTATTGTGCGTAACAACAACTAAAAAAGTTTAGCCGAAGAATATATTAACGAAGAAACTGAATAATGTAAACCATCTAAGACGGGAGCAGGATATACACCTAGTATAACAGTAAAGGCTACTAATGTAAGCAATATAAAGAATTCACGTTTATTTACATCATTTATGTTAGCCTCAAAAAATTTACTAAAGGATCCTCCAAAAGCTATTCTATTAAACATATATATTGTATATGCCGCAGATAACACTATAGAAGAACTAGCTAAAGCACCTAATAAAGGTAATCTTTCGAAAGTACCATATAAAGATAAGAATTCCCCCACAAAATTTAAAGTAAGTGGTGTACCCGCATTACCTAAACACAGTATAAAGAATAAGATAGAGAATAAAGGCATTACTTGTGCAACACCTCTGTATAAACTTATAGATCTAGTTCCAGATCTGTCGTATAATACACCTCCCACGCAAATAAATAAACCACTTGAAACAAAACCATGGGCTAAACCTAAAGCTATCCCCCCTTCTATTCCTTGTATTGTATTACTAAAAACACCTATAAGGTATACAGCAGCATGTGATACAGAACTATATGCTATAAGTTCTTTAACATCTATTGTTCTTAAAGTACTAAAACTCGCATAAAATATGGTTATAACACCTATAAGATATATTATATATGTATAATCTAAAGAAGCTTTAGGTAGTAAAGGTAATATAAGTCTAAATATACCATATAAACTTAATTTTAAGACAATAGCCGCTAATATTATACTACCACCTAAAGGGGATTCAACGTGAGCTTTTAATAATCAAGTGTTTAAAAATATCGTAGGTGTTTTTACCGCGAAGGCTATAAATATACCATAAAATAAAAATAATTGTGTAGAATAATTAAAATTAGTTTTATATAAGGCATCAAAATCCGTTGTTCCCATTATAGAGGACATAGTTAAAATAGACAATAATAAAAACAATGAACCAAATAAAGTGTATAAGAATAAATAAAAACTGGCTCTCACTTTATTACTTGATCCGAATAAACCTATTAGTATAAATAATGGAGGTAATATACTCTCAAAGAAGATATAAAACAACAAGATATCTAAAACTAAAAAAACAGCCAAAAGTAAAGATTCTAATAGTAAAATAATAATCACAAAGGCTCTCACATTATGATTAATAGAATTTCAATTACTTAGGAGTGCAATTGGAGTTATTATGGTAGTTAATAAAACAAAGTATATGGATAACCCATCTAATCCTAAATATAAGTCAAAATAACTTATTTGGTGGTATTCCTGAACAAATTGAAACTGATTGGAACTAAAATCAAACATGATAAAAATTATCAAGGATATAAAAAGATTAACAATAGACGTAAATAAAGCGATTATTTTTATATGTCTTATGTTTCTAACGGACATGTCGTAAGTAACACCCGCGGATAGAGTAAAAATACCTATTAGAGGTATTAATAAAAGAAGTGTAAGTAACATTTATGAACATTATAAAAGGAAATACGAATTTTCCACAGGATCTACGTGGATCTTTACTAACACTAAACAAAACAGTATAGTAGACAACCAATGAAAAAAAAGCTGTACATATAAATCTAGGGTTTTTCTCCCGAGATATTTTTTTATAGAATAAATTTTATTTTACTCCCTCTTAAGCGGTCTGCTTTCTAGATTAGTACTGCTTAAACGCATACAAGACTTGAACTTGTATAGTTGTGTCCGTAGCACAAAGTTTTACCATTAAACTAACACGTCTTGAGGACATATAGCACTCAATATATAGGGAAGAGTAGACTATTTAATAATAGATACCCTTAAAGTACATAAACCTTTATATAAGCATACAGAAAAAACGAGTATTACTGCTCTTCTAATCATGATAAAAATTTTTCTATGCTAACGGATTCTATAACTATTGGCATACTACTGTGTAAAATACCACATATTTCTGAACATTGACCATAGAATGTTCCTTCTCTGTTAATAAGAACAGATACTTGATTTAATCTACCTGGATAGGCATCACATTTAATACCTAAAGCAGGACAAGCAAAAGAATGAATAACATCTGCGGCGGTAATAATAAATCTAACGTGTGTTAATTCAGGCAGTACAACTCTATTATCCACTTCTAGCATTCTTAAAGCCCCATCCTCTAAGTCAGATTCGGGTACTAAATATGAATCAAATTCTATGAATTCATCCTCCGCATTTAAAAAATCAGGGTATTGGTAACTTCAATATCATTGGTGCCCTTCGGCTAATACGGACATAGCAGGATCACTAACTTCATCCATTAAATATAATAACTTGAAGGATGGAAAGGCTATTAATATTAATATTAAAGCAGGTGTAATCGTTCAAATCAATTCTATTAATGTACCATGATTTAAATACTTATGGGATATCGCAGCTTTAACTTTAGTATAATTTCTAACGATAGAAATCATTATTCAACCTACCCCGAATAAAATTATGACTAAATAGAACATAATATTATCATGTAGTTCAACTAAACCTTCCATTTGAGGTGTAGCACTATCCTGGAAGTATAAACCTCAGGGTCTAGGACTATCGCAAGTATTAAACGGATTTAAAAAATTAAACATTATATATATATACTTTTTATAGTCACTCTCTATAATGGTAAAAAGATATCTTAAATTCTTATTACCTTATTTTTATAGCAGTTTAGGAGTATAAACCTTTAGATAGCTTATAATTAATACTCTTAAGAGTATTAATTATGAGGTAACATTGTATTAGTTACCTCTATAATAATAATAATTCTTATATTTAATATAATTTATAGTATAGATAGAAAAAACACTCTTAATAAATATTTCTCGTTTATTAAATAAAAAATTGCTGAAAGATGCTGTGGAACCTAAAAGTATTTCCTTTGGTTTTATTATTAGCTATAGCAAATGTTTGTCTACTATCTATTTTTAAAGCTTTTTTACCAAACTCAAAAACAAATCCTAAAGTTAAAGCTAAAAAGAAGACTAACATTATAATTAAACCATATATATCGTTAGTGTACGCACTAACAACATAAGGATAAACTAAAAGTATTTCTAAATCAAATAATAAGAAAAGAAGTGCAAAAATAAAGAAAGATATGGTAAATTGCGTTCTATTTTGACCTAAAAAAGAATGGTAACCACATTCGAATACACTATCTTTTTCTTCATAGGGGTTATGTGGAGCAAATAAGAAATTAATAGCTAAAAGAAGTATAGCTACTATAGGAACAAAAACAAAAAAGAAAGTAGTACTTGTCATTTAAGGGTTAAGTAAGATTAGTGTTAAAATATTCGTTACATTTAATACCTCTTCGGGTATTAGAATAAATAAAATTAGAATGAAAGTTATTATAGATATAGTAATACTCAAAGTAGAAGATAAAATAACATTATTTTTCGTGATTCTAAAATTATTTATTAAGACATTGTCTTTTAGGAAAATAACCTGCATATTTTTTTTTTCTAGGGCAGGGTTAAGTTTGTAATCCGGTGTTTGGAAAAAAACTTGTTTTATAACATTTAAGTAATAAACTGCACTTATTACACTAGTTAATATGGCGACTAATGTAAGGAAAATAAATCCGCTATCCAGTGCAGCACTTAATACCATCTGTTTTGCAAAAAATCCCATTAAGGGTGGTATACCTACAAAAGAAAAGATTGTAATTACTAAACTTAAAGATAAGACTGGGTTTATGTAAAAATAACCTTTTAATTGGTTTATTAATTGTATAGGAGAATTGTTTTTATCGACTAATTCTTTAAATTCTTTACTATCATTAATATATCAAAAGTAAGAAAATCCAATGCTTATAAGAATAATAAAAGCGTTTAAATTACTTATGGAGTATTGTATTAAGTAAAAAATAAAAGCTTGGATGGATTCAATACTGTTAATACTCAAAGCTAATAAAATAAACCCTACGTGAGAAATTGTACTATAAGCAAGTAGTCTTTTTATTCTAAATTGGGCTAAACCTACTACGGTTCCTATAATCATGGAAAGTAATGAACTAACCAGTAAACTAGTAGTTCAACTAAATTGGAAATTAAATAAGGAATTGCTGGTATAATGCACTAATTCCAATAATAATATAAAGATAGAAATCTTAGCCACAATAGCTACGAAAGTTGTAACTATAGTGGGTATCGCATCATACACATCAGGAGATCAGAAATGAAATGGTGCAGCACTTACTTTAAACAAAAATCCGATACTAAAGATAAGTAAAGAAAAGTTTATATAATAAGATTTATATCAGTATAATACCTTGTTACTGTTGTCATTTTCCAAATCACTTATACTAGTGATAACATATATTCCATCTAAGTTAGTTGTACCCGAATTAGCATATAATAAACTTGTACCTAATAATATGAAACAAGAGCTTAATCCTCCTAATAAGAAATAAGTAAGACCCCCGGAAGTTGCCTGCTCGGAATTCCTATATAAGGTACTAAGTAAATATAACCCATAGCTCTGGAGTTCTATCGAAATAAAAATGGATACCAAATCACCGGTAGATGCTAAAAAAACGGCTCCGCTTACTATAAATAATAGTATTAAAGGATACTCTATTATTTTGAATTGTTCTCCCATTTTGTTAAGAATTTGGTTTTTATAGTATCTAAAATTATATAAAAATAATTTACTTATGCTAGAATAATTCGCCTTTCAAACCCTTCGGGGGTAAAACCCCGTAGCTTGCAATATAACGGCACTTATTAAAGCTATAAATAAGTGAAAAGTGTGTGTTGTACTGGTACTATGGAATAATCCACCAAACAAACCTATACCTGTATCCAAATTAGTTATATATAAAGAACCTAAAACTAGGAGGGACGAAAATAATAAGCCCATTAAGGCATTTCGACTGTATAATATAGATTTATCTCGTCTTAAAGTAACGGAATTGGAAAAAAGTACTAATATAATTGAATGTATAACCACTTAAAGATTAAAAGGTTTGAACTTTTAACGCTTTTATCTTAATTAAACCATAATTAAAAAAAAAGTTGCTTTACCTTAGTTAAGCTAAATCTCAGTATAAAAATATAAATAAACATGCAATAAAATTAGTCTTAGCTACACATTAATTATAGAGTTGTAAAAATTTTTTTGTATAATAATGAACTATTTTGGTATATATGGCCGCGGCCAATATGAAAGATACCAAAATATTTAAATAGAATTAGCCGGGAGGGAAAATTGAATTCCCATTCTTAATGCATGAAATTAATGTTCTAACCAATTAAACTATCCTGGCCTTAAGAAACTATACTGCTTATATACGAATATAATGGTTAATTATAGTCCGTGGCTATTTATCTATAAATATATTAGAGGGTGAATACCCTGACTTGAACAGAGAACCTACTGTGCCACATACAGACGTTCTACCGATTGAACTACATTCACCTGCCAAAACACCACATAATATATATAAAGTATTTGTATAGTTAAGACAAAAACGATATAGATTGTTTTTATGTCGGAGTGATTCGAACACTCAAGGCTAAATACCAAAAATTTATGACTTGCCGATTAGTCTACAACATATTAAGAACAAATTTCTTACTGGATAAGTCTTCTTTTTAAGGAAAAATAAGGTAAATCCGACTTGAACGGATAAAATTAAAAATCAAATAGTCCTAAGCTATTCATGTCTACCATTTCCATCACTACCTTTACGATATGCTCGAAATAAGATTTGAACTTACAACCTAGATCGCTTCAAGATCCCGCTCAACCAATTGAGCTTTTCGAGCCTAAGTTTAAGGAAGATTTTTTTTAGATAAATAACTAATAAATGTAGGAAGAGATCTATAGAATAACCTCTATATTGTACCTAGGTTTAAGGTATTTAAAGGGCATAACCCTTATTTATATAAATTTTAATGCTTTTTTCATTTAACTTAAAGTTATGTTTGATATTATACTACAATTATTATTACCCTATTTAGGAGTATTTTTATAATCTATATAACTATCCTTGTTCTTTTTAGGTATATTTTTTATTTTATTTTCCTTAGAGGTAGAAAGAAAAAAGAACCAGATATTCTAATACCTTAAAACCTAAAAGACTAATAAATAGGCTTGGAGAAACCAGGACTCGATCCTAGAAAAACAATATGCAAAATTGTTGTGTTACCAAATTACACCATTTCCCCTTGTTAGCCCTAAAAAGTAAACAATAGTCATACTACATCAAATAAATGCCACTAAATATACTTAATTAGAAATTGTACCCGAAAGAGGGCTTGAACCTCTATGATGTAATATCAACGAAACTTAAGCTCGTCCTGTCTACCAATTCCAGCACTCGGGCTTAATACAATTAACTAAGGCCAAAGTGATTTGAACACTTATCTCAGCTGTCATGAGCAGCTTGCTTTACCAATTAAGCTATAGCCTTAAAAATAGTTAAAAAAGTATGCGGATAAAGGACTTGCACCAATATAGGCTGGACATGAGCCAGCTATGTTACTATTACATCAACCCGCTTTAATTATAGTCAAAGATTAATTAGCCCCAGGGGGTTTCGAACCCCCGCATGTGACAGTGAAAATGTCATGTCTTAACCACTTGACTATAAGGCCTTTACATAATCTTCGCTTTTTTTTGAAAAAGGTCTAAAAATACTAGTCCAGTGCAAGTATCGCACTTGCGTCAGCTGGTTACAAAACAGCTACATTACTTTTATGCTAACCAGACGGATAGATTTAAGTAGTGTTGGCTGTTAAATATAAAAGTTAAAATGAGTCGATATCTGTTCTATTTAGTTATTTACAAAATTAGTACTTTATGCCTAAAAATATTAAAATTATTTCAACTAAAGCCTATTGATTGCAAACAATCTTTATAAGGATTGTTTGCAAAATCGTAGTGTTCTACTACGTATATTTAAGAATATATTAAAGTATATTTCGTACCTAGATGCCTTCAGCACTTATCTTTAACTAACTTAGCGTTCCTGCCGTGCCAATGCTATGAACTTACTTAAGTGAAAGTAATATCCCTGCCCTGTTTAAACTACTAAGTAGTTTAAAACTGACTTATATTAAACAAATATGTTTAATTAAATTAATATTGGGCACACAAACAACAGGTAAACCAGAGGTTAATATTCCCAGCTCCTTTCGTACGAGGGGACTAACTTTATTTTATTCTAATTTCCTCTAGAAGATAGAAACCATACTGTCTCACGACGTATTTAACCCAGCTCGTGTAACTTTTTAATCGACGAACAGTCGAACCTTACTCGTTTCTTGCATTCGAGTGGATAAGTCAAGCCGACATCGAGGTGCCAAACTGCGCACTTAATTTGTACTATCTGGCGCAATTAGCCTGTTCAAATATGTATATAAGATATAGCTATTACCCTGGTTAAACCTGGATAATAAGTATTACTTTTTTTTCCATCTTTTACAAGATAGTTCAGACTATGTCTTTATTTATTTTTGTTGTTTTTATAGAATTAATGCAACGCGAAAATTATGAAGAAGTAACATATAGGTGAAAACCTATTAAACTTAAGCTTTTATATTTTGAAGCTCTCTACTTACTACTTACTCAACCTTTAACCCCAATGGCTCCATTACGATTCTTAGTACCAATATAAGTATGATCTACATTAGATTTAAATTGACCTCTTAACATTATGGCAGATAATCCTTTAAATGAAGAATCTATGTGTTTTAATCCACCTTTTCATTTCATTTTAAATAGAGATCTAGCTGCCGTAAGTCTTCGAGTTATTCTTCCTTTGGCTTCGATTCTAATACCTCTCATTTTTAAATGTTTTAAAAGATTAAACACATAATTTTGTAGAGAAATATTACGTTGCTTTATGGATGTTTTCTTTAATACTTTTACTTTAAGATTACCCACGTCTGCAAAAGTATCTAAGATGAGACTGTTTAAAGGATCATTACTTTGCTCTTTAAACATAGAGCTGATTTTATCATTTCTGATAATATTTACAAGTAATTCATCTTTATTAATATAATGATATATTTCAGTTATTCTCTGTACTCTAGGTAATTTTACTTTATTTAAAGAAGATTCTAATACTTTATATAATCTGTTTTTTCTATTTTTTAATTTTAAAGCCACAGCTTGTGTAAAAAGATCACTACTTAAATGCAATTTTTTTACTTTAACGATATTAAATTCAACTTTTTTATCATATATTTTTTCAACTAGCTCCACTAAATTATTAATAAAGCCGAAACTAAATTTATTTATGTTAAGTAGTAATTGCTTTTTAAAAGTACTTAAATGGGTTATATAACTATTCTCGTATAAAGGCATGATCTCTTTAAATTGTGGATCAGGTAAGATAGATACCATATTTTCACATAAGTTAATGAAAGTTTGATTTTTATCCTTCTCTGTTATTAAATTTAATTTTACCATCTTACTTAATATAAGATATTGCGTATTTATATTACTTAAATATAAATTTATAATCTCCATTTTCTGCACAAAAATTTCTGAGCATCATTTTTTGTAGTAATAAGGTTTAGCTACTCTAGTTCAAAAGTCATTAAAACTAAAGCTTCTATTATAAATAATTTTCTCTTCTTTATGTCCCTTTCGTTGTGTGTAGCTTGTTAAAGGTCTGGCTGGATTATATAAAAGTCTACTTAGTAGACTAATAGCTCTATTTAGAAATAATCTTTCCGCGTTATGAACGTAAAAAGTAACAATTGCTTTATCATTACTGTGTTTTAAATCCCCTTTACCTACAAATATTTTTTTTGTAGTGTAACGTCTAGCTCTCTTGCTTACACGTTTAAGATCAGGAAAATTTTCTTTTAATTCGGAACTAAAATAAGCTTTTAATAACCTCATAAGACTTATATCCGCCACAGGTAAAGATTTAATGTAATTAGGGTTATAATTATAAACACTATTAAGTCACTCCTGAGCTGCCGGTGTATAATGTCTAGTATTACCTGTATCATTATAAATATGCGCTAAAGGTTTAATTATACTTATTTTTTTACTTTTTTTACCAAATAATAAAGGTAAATTTTTACTATTATCATTAACTTGTTTAGTAATAGGTTTGCCTTTAAATATTTCAGATTTTAATTCTACCATAAGATGTGAAAAATTTTCTTTTTATTAGGATATTGTTTACCCTTAGCTTAATTCTTTAGTCGACCAAGCAGATTAAGGTCAAAGTTGACCTTAGTCCACTCAGGAAATTAAGGTAAAAATTACCTTAGTCTCGGATTAAGTCAATTTCACAGATAAGTTAAACCTATCTGTTATTACATTATACTTTAAGTATATTTAATTCTATAAAACCAAAATAAAGCTTGGGCTTCTCCTCTGGCTTTTAACCGAGGAGGAAGGAGTATTGTTAGCACTACTCACCTTCTAGTCGTTGAACGTTTTTACCTTTATATCTTAAAAAAAATATATGCTAAAGTAAATTACGCTTCAAGTTAACTTAAAGTCATACTTGAAATTTACCCAATTAATTTCTTTAGGTTTATCTAAAAGTAGATAAAACAAAGAAGGACTAACATCCCTAGCGTAGCTTTTTCAAAAACCCAAGACCTTTCCTTACTGCATCTTGTGATCATATGCCCCGCTTACGCGACTGAAAGACGTGTAAGTCAAACAGTAAAGCAAGATTAAGCCATTAAACTTGACAAGTAATAAACATAATTGTATTAGTAGTGAATTTACACATATCTTAACAAAAATTAAAACATACTAATAATACAACTCAAAACCTTAAAAGACAATGTCTTATTTTAAAGGTTTTATTACCACTATTTTCCATATAGTTAAAATCTTACTTATCTAAAAAAAATTTTGTTCTAACTCAATAGATATATAGGCGAATTAATTGTAGCTTAAGCTACACCAAATAAAAATTAACATAAAAAATACATAAATATGTATTTAGTTGCTATAACAATGTTATAGGAAATTACAATAATTAAATTTGGATACACCCAGGTACTTTTTATGGGATCTGTGCCCCGCATAAACTGCCTCCTAGCAATTGTCCCCCTGTTTTTAAGAGGGGTTGATTAGAATATAAAACATATCTAAATAAATTTAGATAGTAAAATACTCACAAGCGGATCACTCCGCAAATATGAAAGATTGATAAAGGTCTTACACTTTTGTCAGGTTCCTTTTCGAAAACTACCTTTTAAGATCATCAAATCATATCCAATAACTAGCAACAGTAAAGCTGCATAGGGTCTTCTCGTCTAACTAGAGGTAAACTGTATCTGCACAGTTATTCCAATTTCACTGAGCCAATCATTGAGACAGCTGTTGCATC
>Ga0247811_1000137_pt1 | contig 25691 bp, 20 predicted proteins | sample UWRJL134311R1_FD_189018 | JGI IMG/M metagenome (GOLD analysis project Ga0247811, IMG submission 189018) | Plant litter microbial communities from Arlington Agricultural Research Station in Wisconsin, United States - UWRJ-L134-311R-1 | ecosystem: Environmental > Terrestrial > Plant litter >...
GAAATATAACGGTCGCCATATCATGGAGCGATTATTTTACCGGACTGCTCCAGAGTGGCGGGATTCATCTCCCACAATGGATTCAGATGGATTATTTAACGGCTTCAAACGGCTTTAAAGATGCCACAGCGTTAATGCAGGGCGGAAAAACATATGAAAATTTAGGTTCAGGATTACAAGCGGCTTATACCGCCTGGACAACAGCGCCAACCATTGGTTCGTTTCATTTTGTAGCTGATTTACCGGCTTTATTTATCATTGTTTTGATTACAGCTTTGGTGTATCGCGGAATGAAAGAATCTCGTAACGCAAGTAACGTAATGGTTGTTGTAAAACTTTGTATTGTTCTTTTAGTAATTGCAGTAGGTGTATTTTATGTAGATACGGCCAACTGGGATCCGTTTGCTCCAAATGGCGTTAGCGGGGTTTTAAAAGGGGTTTCAGCTGTTTTCTTTGCCTATATTGGTTTTGATGCGATTTCAACAACTGCTGAAGAATGTAAAAATCCACAACGTGATTTACCGCGCGGCATGATGTGGGCAATTATTATTTGTACCATATTATATATTGCCATTGCCTTGGTTTTAACCGGAATGGTGCGCTATAGCGAACTGAATGTTGGAGATCCTCTTGCATTTGTTTTTGATAAATTAAACCTAAAATGGATGTCCGGAATTATTGCCGTGAGTGCAGTAGTGGCTATGGCGAGCGTTTTATTGGTTTTTCAAATGGGTCAGCCTCGTATCTGGATGAGTATGAGCCGTGACGGTTTATTGCCAAAGAAATTTTCTACGGTTCACCCAAAATTCAAAACACCATCTTTTGCTACAATCGTAACCGGTTTTGTGGTTGCCGTTCCGGCTTTGTTCTTGAACCTGACAATGGTAACTGATTTATGCAGTATCGGAACTTTATTTGCCTTTGTATTGGTGTGTGCGGGAGTTTTGGTTTTACAGAACAAGCCTGAAATTCCAAGAGGAAAATTCAAAACGCCTTATGTAAATTCAAAATATATCTTGCCTGTTTTAATGATTATCGGATTGTATTATGCGTTTGCCTTCAATAGTAAAGCGACAATGGCTTTTATTAATAATGAAGCGCAGACAAACGATGCAACCACAATTATTACCTCTTTAGACAAAGAACAATCTGCAAAGGTTTTCAATTATCTGGAAAGCATCGACGTTAAAAATAAAACTGCCGAAACCTCAGATTTAGAACATTTATTAAGTCAATACCAAGGCGACGACGCTAAATATACCGAAGTTGTAAAAGGATTGCCAATCGATGATTCTCTAAAATACGAATCAGGTTTCAGCTTATTCAAACATAAAATCCCAATGTGGATTTTCTTATTCGTTTTAGTGGGATTAGCCGTTTGGGCATTCAGAAAAAACCTTTCGTTAATTCCACTTTTAGGATTAATCTGCTGTCTGTACATGATGGCAGAATTAAGCGTTTGGAACTGGATTTACTTCACAATCTGGCTGTTAATCGGCTTGTTTATTTACTTTACTTATAGTAGAAAAAATAGTAAATTGAACTTCGTTGAGAAAGTATAGATAATTAGTAATTGTGAATTATAAATTATAAATGGAAAAGCCGTTCTGAGATTGATCAGAACGGCTTTTTTATTTTACTCATATTAAAACGATTTTGTTTCACGCAGATTCTGCAGATTTAAGCAGATTTAAAAAGATTTTTTTTAAAGCACAACAATAATAAATCTGCGCTCATCTGCTTAAATCCCTTTAATCTGTGTGAAAATACTCTGCGCTATTTCTAAATAAACTTAGCGATTCTCTGCGAAAAACTTCCGTGAATCTCCGTGAAATAAAACTATAGAATCCCAAGCTCCACCATACAATCCTTCATCATCTCATAAGTACGCTGAATATCATTATCCAATCCAATAGAGAAGCGAATTAAACCATCTGTCAATCCCATCTCTTTTTGCTCTTCAAGCGGAATTTCACTAGAAGTTGAGGTTCCCGGTGCGCTGAAAAGTGTTTTATAAAACCCTAAACTTACCGCCAAATATCCCAAGTTTCTCGCCTGCATCAATTCCATTAGTTCATTGGCTTTTGCCAAAGTGCCAACATCAATTGTCAGCATGCCGCCAAAACCATATTCCGGATTAATCATCGTTTTATAAAGATCGTGGCTCGGGTGGCTTTTCAATCCCGGATAAACGGTTTTTAAACCATCAGCTTCAAATTGATCCGCCAGAAAATGCGCATTATGACTGTGTTGTTTGATACGAATATGAAGCGTGCGAAGATTTTTCATCACCGAAGCCGAACGCAAACTGTCCATCGTTGGTCCCAAAAGCATACTTGCACCAGAGTTTACATTTTTCAATGAATTGATAAATTCCTTAGAGGCGCAAGTTACGCCGCCAACCGTATCACTGCTTCCGTTAATGTATTTCGTCAAACTGTGAATCACAATATCGGCACCAAGTTTTGCAGGCGAAACAGACAAAGGCGAAAAAGTATTATCTACGACCAATTTCAAATTGTGCTTTTTAGCAATTTGCGATAACCCAGCAATATCCGCCACTTCTAATAACGGATTACTTACTGTTTCGCAATAAATTACTTTTGTGTTAGGCTTAATCGAGGCTTCAACAACATCTAATTTTGTAATGTCGACAAAGGTGGTTTCAATCCCAAATCGAGGTGCAAAATTCTTCAAAAAAGCATAAGTGCCACCGTAAATCGTTCGACTCGAAACAATGTGGTCGCCCGCACCGCACAACTGCAATATAGTAGGCGTAATCGCGCCCATTCCGGAAGCCGAAACATTGGCCGTTTCGGTGCCTTCCATTGCCGCCAAAGCCTGATCCAAATACAAATTACTCGGCGAAGAATGGCGCGAATACAAATAACAGCCTTCCATATTGCCTTCAAAAGTATCAAACATCGTTTTAGCCGAAAGGAAAGTATAAGTAGAAGAATCAGAAATCGACGGATTCACACCGCCAAATTCACCAAAGTATTGCAAATCCTGAATTTTATCAGCTGGATTAAAGTTTTTCATATAGTTAGTTTTGTTTTGTTTCAAGTTTAAGGTTTCAAGTTCCAACAACGTGAAACTTTAAACCTGAAACAAAATTATTAAGAAGCCATTCCAGCTTTCCGTTTCAAGTCCTCATAAAAAAGGCAAAGTTTCTAATGTTCCAAAAAGAGCTTCCGTTGGTCGCTTTTTTAGAACAAGAAACTTTTGCCTTTTTTACTCCGGGCTTTTCACTACAATCTGGGCTAGGACATTCGTTTTCAAAAGAAAATCCATTCAAAATAACATCTAATTAGAAAATTAATCAATGATTAGTGTTATAATTAGATTTTAAAACTATTAAAATGTATTTATTATGATTTTTAATCTAAATTTGATTTAGAAAATCCGCTTCCGTAGATTTTCTTTCATTTTCAAGAACCAACTATAAATATTAAGTAGAGGATCAGAGTGCTTCGTTCCTCGCAAAGACACAAAAATGACTTTAGACGCCACCGATAAAAAACTCTTGGTTCTACTTCAAACCGACAGTAAAAAAACAACCAAAGAATTATCTTTAAAACTAAATCTTTCGGTAACAGCAGTTTATGAAAGAATCAAAAAACTGGAACGCGAAGGAATCATCAAAAACTACGTCGCATTAGTCGATAAAACCAAAATCGAAAAAGGATTTGTAGTTTTCTGTCATTTAAAACTCATTCAGCACACCAAAGAATTCCTAACCAAATTTGAAAGCGAAGTCATCAAACTCAACGAAGTTCTGGAATGCCATCATGTAAGCGGCGATTACGATTATATACTAAAAGTTTTAGTAAAAGACATGGAAGCCTACAGAGAATTTTTGGTAACTAAACTGACTTCTTTGCAGCATATAGGCAGCACACAAAGTATGTTTATGATTAGCGAAGTGAAGAATTCAACAGTGATTTTTTGAGGAGGTTCAAAGGTTCAGAGCAACAAAGGGACAAAGGTTTTCTGTAGAGAGGCACAGCATTGCGTGTAACACATGATTAGTTTTTGAGATTTTAAAAGAATCTCGGCAAAGTCGCGAAGTCGCAAAGTTTTTTTGATTTGCCTCCAGCTTTAGCTGGAGGAATAAGATCCGACTAGAGAAAGGCTTTAGCCAAACGACATAGATTTAGCTAAAGCCTTTTCGGATTGACAATATTTCCATCCAGCTAAAGCTGGACGCTATTCAATGAGTATCTCAAACATTTAAAAAACTTTGCGACTTCGCGCCTTTGCAAACAAAAAAAGAAAGTGATCTTAAGAGATTTCAAAACAAAAAAAGGTTTAAATTTGATTTAAAATGCAATGATAATGGAGACAAAAGAATTAAGACGTAAACTCATAAAAGATTTTGGAAAATTTATTGAAGATGATTCTAAGTTAGAAATTTTAGAAAGTGTTTTTGATGCCATAAATCACGACGAAAAAAAATCAATTGTTTCTGATTCTCATTATGACATAGTTGCTGAAGAGAGAGAAAAATATATTTCAGGAGAAAACAAAACGAGTTCTTGGGAAGAAGTAGAACAGCGTTTGAATACTAAGTATGGTCTTTAATCTTAAAGTTTTACCACTAGCAGAAAAAAGAAATTGACGAATCTATTGAATTTTACGAAAGCAGAAGGAAAGGTTTAGGAAAGCAATTTCTATCGTATTTGAAATCGTACCTAAAAGTCGTAAAGACAAATCCACAATTATTTGAAATAAAAAAGAAGCCATGTTATCGCGAATTAACATTGGTAAAATTTCCTTTTGTAATTATTTATGAAATTATCGGAAATGATGTTATTATTCATTCTGTATTTCATACTTCCAGAAATCCTCAAAGAAAACCTTAGTAAAAAGGGGTAAAGGTTCAGAGGTTTTTGGGTTTCAGGTTGCTTTCCTTTGTGTTCTTAGCTTTGTTTAGCAAAAACTTAAATAAAACTTTGCGAATCTTTGCGTAAAATCTTTGTGAACTTTGCGGTAAAATTTTCATTCTAAGTAAAAAGTCCATTTCAAATTTCACACAAAAAACATTGAAATTTAAAGTTTAAACAAAACTTTATTCCTTAATTTTGTATCGCTAAAAATAAAATAGACAAACTATGAGTTCATTTGACGTAGTCATTATAGGTTCAGGACCGGGCGGATATGTATCAGCAATTCGTTGCGCACAATTAGGTTTCAAAACAGCAATTGTAGAAAAGTATAACGCTCTTGGCGGAACTTGCCTTAACGTAGGTTGTATTCCTTCAAAAGCATTGTTAGCTTCTTCTCATCACTATTCAGAAATTGCACATTTTGCAGATCACGGAATCGAAGTTTCCGGAGATGTAAAAATCAATTTAGAAAAAATGATTGCGCGCAAACAAGCCGTTGTAGATCAAACCGTAGGTGGAATCAACTACTTAATGGATAAAAATAAAATCACTGTTTTCAATGGTTTAGGTTCTTTCGTAGACGCAACACACATTGCAGTTGCAAAAGCGGACGGAACATCTGAAACGATTGAAGCAAAATATACTGTAATCGCTACAGGTTCAAAACCATCTTCTTTGCCTTTCATTAAAATTGACAAAGAAAGAATCATCACTTCTACAGAAGCTTTGGCTTTAAAAGAAGTACCAAAACATTTGGTAATTATTGGTGGCGGCGTTATCGGAATCGAGCTTGGACAAGTTTACCTTCGTTTAGGAGCTCAGGTTTCTGTAGTAGAATTCATGGACAGAATTATTCCAGGAATGGATGCTTCTTTGTCTAAAGAATTGACGAAAGTGTTGAAAAAACAAGGAATGAAATTCTACGTTTCTCATAAAGTAAAATCAGTTGAAAGAAACGGCGATGCTGTTGTGGTTCAGGCTGAAAATGCAAAAGGAGAAACAATCACTCTTGAAGGAGATTATTCATTGGTTGCTGTTGGCCGTCGTCCGTACACAGACGGATTAAACGCTGATAAAGCTGGAGTTAAAATTTCAGACAGAGGACAAGTTGAAGTAAACGATCATTTACAAACTAATGTTCCAAATATTTATGCCATTGGAGACGTTGTTCGTGGAGCGATGCTGGCACATAAAGCCGAAGAAGAAGGAACTATGGTTGCTGAAATCTTAGCCGGTCAAAAACCACATATCGATTATAACTTAATTCCTGGTGTTGTTTACACCTGGCCGGAAGTTGCTGCAGTTGGACAAACAGAAGAGCAGGTTAAAGCTTCAGGAACGGAATATAAAGTAGGAAGTTTTCCTTTCAAAGCTTTAGGTCGTGCAAGAGCAAGTGGAGATTTAGACGGATTCGTAAAAATCATTGCTGACGCAAAAACGGATGAGGTTTTAGGAGTTCACATGATTGGAGCACGTACTGCCGATTTAATTGCTGAAGCAGTGACTGCAATGGAATTCAAAGCATCTGCTGAAGATATTTCAAGAATGAGCCACGCGCACCCAACTTTCGCGGAAGCGGTAAAAGAAGCAGCATTGGCAGCAACAGAAAACAGAGCAATACACGTATAATATACGAATTAATATTCTTGAGAAAGCCCGCCAGATTATTCTGGCGGGCTTTTTATTTTTTATATTGTAATTTTAAAATATAAAATTTCAGAATAATTTTGTAAATTATTGAGACAATTTTGATGTTATCTTTATAAATAGTAAAAAGAAATCATCATGAAAAATAAATATATAGCTCCGGTTTTACTTGGAGCCGGAATTGCCTTGCTGCTTTATTCTTGCGGATCGACTATTCCAAAACAAGCCACTGCAGTCAACAATTTTGATAAAGCAAAATATTTAGGGAAATGGTATGAAATTGCCAGACTGGATTTTAAATATGAAAAAGGCCTTAATAATGTTACTGCCGAGTATTCTCTAAATAATAACGGAACCATAAAAGTTGATAATAAGGGCTATGATGTCAAAAAAGACAAGTGGGAACAAAGCATTGGGAAAGCCAAATTCGTCAAAAAAGACAATGTTGGTATGCTTAAGGTCTCATTTTTTGGTCCTTTTTATTCAGGATATAACGTAATTGCCATTGATCCTGATTATAAGTATGCGCTTGTGGCAGGCGAAAGCCTAAAATATTTGTGGATCCTTTCCAGAGAAACTTCGATACCGGAAAATATCAAATTAGACTACCTTACAAAAGCCCAGGAAATTGGTTATGATACTTCTGAACTTGTTTGGGTAAAACACGATAGAAATTAAATAAAAGAAAGCCCGACATGTTAAGTGTCGGGCTTTTATGTTTTGCGTGAAATTAAATTATGCTCTGAAAACACTTCTGTAATTATCCCAATATCTGTAAATCAAAAATAAATTGCCCAGGAACAACAATCCGGCAATTGGAAGTCCTTCCGGAGCTAGAAAATAATTAATAAACAAAATATTTACTGTGATAGGAAGGATCAGAATATTAGCCAATGTTACATAACGTCCCGTTACAAATGCAACGCCGCAAAGCAGTTCAATAGATTTAGCCAAAGGCATTAAATAAGTTGAAGCCATTAAACCTACATTAAAAGCTTTAAAATTTCCTGTAGTTTCTTGTTCAGGCATTAAATGAAAAAAATAACTGATTGAGGCAAAAAGCAATAAGAGACCAATCAAAACTCGGACAATAATGGTAGCAATTTTCATAATACTAGATTTTAGAGGTTAAAAAATATATTTATTTGCTGATAGAATGTCAAAACTTGAATACTCTCACAAAATCAAAATCTGTTTTTTTTTGACTGGTTTATTGAGAATTGCATAATCAATTTAATCCTATTTTAGGATTAATCTAATGCTATATCAAATATAACGAATTTTTTCTTATGAAATTGCTGTTTTATTAACACTTTTCTTATTTCTTTCCGTATTTTTTATAAAGAAAAAATCCACCAAATCCAATCAAAAGTAAAGGCCAAATGGTAATCATAAATACGAAGATTGTTTCGAGAATATACCAGCCTGTTTTCAAAGAATCAAGAATTTGAATTCCTAAATTGGGTTTGTACGAGCTGCTGTCTTTTTCGCTCGCTATTATTTCCTGCTTCACTGTTTCATTTTGGTAGAGCTGTAAAGTGATTGTGCTGAAATTAATTTGATCTTGTAATGATAAATTCTCAATTGTATTATTGTCGTTTGCTTCTTTTTGGTTGGCCAAAGTATTCTCGGCTTCTACAATATCATTTATTTTTTTGCCTTTAGAATCAATTGCTTTTTCAATTCTTTTTTCAGTTGAGGCACTTCTTTTTTTAGAAAGCTGCTGTGATAATAATTTTAATGAAACATCATCTGCCTTTATTACTCTAAAATCAAGAAATTCAATTTGTTTGGCAATGGTTTTAATTACCGTGTCAAGCTGTGTGTTAGGAACGCGGATTGTAATGTTATTTTCGACTGTATATTTAGTAGTTTCAAGCGTGCTGTCCTGACTTATTTTTGTTTTAATCTGGTTATTAATAGTGCTTTGTAAATTGGTGTACGAAACAAAACCTCCAAATTTTTGTGTGGCATTTTCAATTGCATAAGTAGATTTGACGACGTTTTTAACCTTAAATTTAATATCGGCAGTTCGAATAAATTTTTGTTTGCTGTCTTTTTGCTCCACCGCAGCTGATGAAGAAACAGCTGTGCTGTCTGTTGAGGCGCTAAAAGCTGTATCTGCAGCAGTTGTATCTGCTTTTTTACAGGAAAATAGTAATGCGATGATTACAACGGAAGTCAATCCTAATTTTGCAATTGTTTTCATAAAAGGTTTAAAATTTGATTAATAAATGAAGTTTTTATATTCATTAATAATTTCTTTTTGTTAAAATTGAATTTAATAATGAATGTTAATTCGATATACTAAAAAGTGTGCCAATAATTTTAGTGGATTACGTAATCGAAGGATTTTTTTTATCGTAATTTTGAAATCTAAAATTTATACTTTTTTGAGAGTTTCCATTCCTAAACATATTGCCAATCCGGAGCACTTTAAACAGCAGCTTTTAAGCTGGTCGCAGCAATTTCGCGAAGTAGTTTTTTTGGATAGCAATTCGTATCCGCAAGAATATTCCAGTTTTGATTGTGTATTGGCCGTAGACGCTTTTACCTCTTTAAAAACTGATTTTCATAATGCTTTTGATGACTTAAAACAATATCAGCAAACTACAAGAGACTGGCTTTTTGGTTATCTTTCGTATGATTTAAAAAATGATGTCGAGGAATTAAAATCATCTAATTTTGATGGTTTGAATTTTCCGGATTTGTTTTTCTTTCAGCCAAAAAAAATATTTTTATTGAAAGGAAATCAACTTGAGATTCAATATCTAATGCTTTGTGATGATGAGGCTGAAGATGATTTTGACGAAATAGTCGAAATTCCTAATTTGAAAGCCGAAAGTGCCTTGTCTTTAAAGATTGAGCAGCGTATTTCAAAAGAATTATATGTTGAAAAAGTGAGTAAAATGCTCGGGCATATTCTTAAAGGCGATATGTATGAAGCAAATTTTTGTATGGAATTTTATGCTGAAAATGCCAGCATCAATCCCTTAGAAAAATTCCAAAAATTAAATGCTATTTCAAAAGCGCCGTTTTCGGTTTTCTTCAAAAATCATAAACAATATTTACTTTCGGCTTCACCGGAACGCTATCTTAAAAAGATGGGCGAAACTCTGATTTCCCAGCCCATAAAAGGAACTTCTAAACGATTTTCGGATCCTTTAGAAGATGAAAAATCAAAACAATTTCTGGAATCCGATTCAAAAGAACGGGCAGAAAATATCATGATTACCGATTTGGTTCGAAATGATTTGTCCCACACCGCACAAAAAGGTTCTGTAGAAGTGGCGGAACTCTGCAATATTTATTCTTTTTTGCAGGTGCATCAAATGATTTCGACCATAACTTCAAAATTAGATCCGCAATATTCTCCAATTGATGTTTTGAAAACAACTTTTCCCATGGGAAGTATGACGGGCGCTCCAAAGATTTCTGTAATGAAAATCATCGAAAATCTGGAAGAAACCAAACGGGGCTTATATAGCGGTGCAGTAGGTTATTTTACACCGGAAGGCGATTTTGATTTTAATGTGGTAATCAGAAGTATTTTGTACAATCAGGAAAATCAATATGTTTCATTTTCTGTCGGAAGTGCGATTACAGCGCAATCAATTCCTGAAAAAGAATATGAAGAATGTTTGTTGAAAGCAAAAGCGATGCATGAAGTTTTGCAATAATTTTTTTTCCGCCACGAATTTCACTAATTAGCACTAATTTTTTTGCCACAGATTAAAAAGATTTGCACAGATTTTTTAATCATTTTAATCCTTTAATCTGTGGCTGTTTTTTTAATTGTTCGTGCTAATTTGTGAAATTCGTGGCAAAAAAAAACCACATAATCTGCGTCAAAAAAATAATTCGCATCAAAAAAACTTCACCCTTAACATTTCATTTAAAAATAGATAAAATATAATTTCTACATTTATCCAATGCTTTTAAAATTCCAAAATCATCTCGCGTCAAGATTTCCATTTCTGGAAAATAAAAAACTATTTCTGGCTGTCAGCGGCGGTTTAGACAGCATGGTTTTATTGCATTTATTCAATCAATTGCCTTACGAAATTGCCGTTTTACATTGTAATTTTCAACTCCGCGGATTAGAAAGTTTTGGAGATCAGGATTTTATTCAAAACTATTGCGATCAAAATAATATTCCCATTTTTACCACTCAATTTGATACTGAGGCCTTCGCCAAAGACTATAAATTATCGACTCAGGTAGCCGCGCGGGAATTACGCTACAGCTGGTTTTATGAACTTTTAGAAACCAAGAAATTCGATTTTATTCTAACGGCGCACCATGCCGATGATAATCTGGAAACCTTTATTATCAATTTAACAAGAGGAACCGGTTTGGACGGATTAACCGGAATACCGGAACAAAACGATAAAATCATTCGACCGCTTTTACCTTTTTCCAGAGATGAAATTCTGACATATGCGGAAGAAAATAAGATCGAATGGCGCGAAGACAGCAGCAATGCATCCAACAAATATCTTCGAAATAAGATTCGCCATGATTTAGTTCCAATGCTGAAAGAAATCAATCCTGCTTTTTTGAACGCTTTTCAGAAAACACAGTCGTATTTGCAAGAATCCCTGGAAATGGTAGAAGATGCATCGATTATGATTTATCAGCAGGTAGCAAAAGAAGAAGGCGATGATATACATTTCGATTTAAAGCAGCTTAAAAAATTACCCAATAACAGATCCTATTTGTACCAATGGCTGAAAGAATTTGGGTTTGCAGCCTGGAATGATATTTATGATTTAGTAGAAGGACAATCCGGAAAACAAGTTTTTTCTGAATCATTTCGATTGCTGAAGAATAGAGATACGCTGATTTTAAGTCCAATTTCTGAAATGTCAGAAAAGGAAGAATTTCAAATTGCTGCAAACGATACAGAAGTTAATTTTCCCTTAAAATTGACTCTTTGTAATGTTAGCCACATAACAATAGATTCAAATAAGGCTATCTTTGTGGACGCTGCAAAAATCCAGTTTCCCTTGATATTACGTAAATGGAATGAAGGTGATGTTTTTCATCCTTTTGGAATGGAAGGAAGATCTAAAAAAGTGAGCAAGCTTTTTAAAGATGAAAAATTATCTTTGATAGAAAAGGAAAAAATCTGGATCTTATCTTCTGATAATCAGATTGTATGGGTTATAGGATTAAGGCAGGATGAACGATTTAGAGTTGAAAATACCACAAATAATATACTTAAAATAGAATTGCAATAATGAATTTTAATCAAAACCATCGCACGATAATGTCAAAAAGTATTTGGAAAACTCCCATTTTATTTTTGCTCTTTTTCTTTTTTGCGCTTGCAAAAGGGAATGCTCAAATTTTAGAACCTGTAAAATGGACTGCTAAAATTGAAAAAAAGGCTGGAAATAATGCTGTTTTAATTTTTGACGGAACGATTGAAAAAGACTGGCACATGTACTCGCAATTTACGCCCGATGGTGGTCCGCTGGCACTTGAAATTGTATTTAAAAATCAAAAAGGAAACTACGAACTGGTTGGAAAAGCCAAAGAAGGAAAAACCAAAACGGCATTTAATGATATTTTTGGAGTAAATGAAACTTTCTTTGAAGGAAAAGCACATATAGAACAGCAGATCACGATTATAAATCCAAATTTAAAATCAGTTGATGTTGATTTTGATTTTCAGGTTTGTAAAGAAGTCTGCATCAATTCGAATAAAAAATTCTCAGTAGCGATTCCGTCAAGTTTTAAAATGGATGCTGTTGCAAGTGTTACAGAGGTAAAAAAAGACGAAACTAAAGTTGTGGGTTTAGCAGTTGATACAGCAGCAGCAAAAGTGCCTGCATCTGAGATCAAAGAAGTAGTAAAAAAAGATAAAGAATTGGCTTTGGCCAATGAAATTCCTGCACCTGCACCTTCACGCAGTTTATGGTCGATCTTTTTTATAGCCTTTATTTCCGGATTTGCAGCATTGCTCACGCCTTGCGTTTTCCCAATGATACCGATGACGGTGAGCTTCTTTACCAAACAAAGCAAAAGCAGGGCAAAAGGAATTAGAAATGCGGTTATTTATGGGCTTTCGATTATTGCTATTTATGTCATTTTAGGATTAATTGTTACTAAAGTTTTTGGGGCAGATGCTCTTAATGCTTTATCAACAGATGTTTGGTTTAACCTGATATTCTTTGTTTTATTAATTGTTTTTGCCGTGTCATTTTTAGGAGCTTTTGAAATTATGCTTCCAAACTCATGGGCAAACAAAGCAGATCAGCAAGCCGACAGAGGCGGGCTGGTGGGGATTTTGTTTATGGCTTTGGCTTTGGCAATTGTATCATTTTCCTGTACAGGACCTATCGTTGGAACTTTATTAGTTGAGGCGGCTTCAAACGGAGGAATTGCTCCAATTGTTGGAATGTTAGGTTTTTCATCGGCCTTGGCCTTACCATTTATGTTGTTTGCCATGTTCCCGGGCTGGTTGAATTCATTGCCAAAATCTGGAGGATGGCTGAATACTGTAAAAGTTGTTTTAGGATTTTTAGAATTGGCTTTAGCCTTCAAATTTTTATCAAATGCAGATTTGGTTTTGCAATTACATTTATTAGAAAGAGAAGTTTTCTTAGCGATCTGGATTGCTATTTTTGGAACTCTTGCTCTGTATTTATTTGGAAAAATTACATTGCCGCACGATAGTCCGACCCATCATATTTCAGTAGGAAGATTATCATTAGGATTGGTTGTTTTAAGTTTTACAATTTATATGATCCCGGGACTTTGGGGAGCACCTTTAAAATTAATCAGTGCTTTTCCGCCCCCGCCGACCTATAGTGAAAGTCCGTTTGGAGTAGGTGGAACTGCTGGTAATGCAAATGTTTCTGGCGATTCAATAAAAGGCCTTCCGGAAGGCGCTGATTTAGGACCGCATGGCATTATGGTTTTTCATGATTACGAAGATGGCGTCGCCTATGCAAAATCAATTAATAAACCCATCATGCTCGATTTTACAGGTTATGCTTGCGTAAACTGTAGAAAAATGGAAAACAATGTTTGGTCTGAACCAACAATTTTACCAATCTTAAAAAACGAAGTGGTCTTGATTTCACTTTATGTGGATGATAAACGCGAATTGCCGGCTGAAGAGCAGTTTGTAACCAAATCAGGAGATAAAATTGTTACCGTTGGTGATAAATGGACAGATTTTATGATCTCAAAATATAAAACCAATACACAGCCGTTGTATGTTATCACAGATCTGGAAGGAACTAATTTAAATAGTGCTAAACCTACCATCAGTTATGTAAGTGCAGATGAATATTTGCATTGGCTGCAAGAGGGAATTGGGAATTTTAAATAATTTAGGTATTGCGGATAATGTGTAGAGGTGAGGATAAAGAATAAAGAGTAAAGAATAAAGAATAAAGAGTAAAGAATAAAGAAGCAAGAATAAAGAAGCAAGAATAAAGAAGCAAGAAGCAAGAACAAAGAAACAGGATAGGTTCACTTTTTATTTATTACTCTTTAAAGTAAAAGTTAATTAACAGAAAAAGCACTCTATGTATCACTAAGAGTGCTTTTTTTATTACTGTTTAAGTTGTAGAAATCTAAGATCTAAGATCTACAATCTACAATCTACAATCTAAGATTAAGATCTACAATCTAAGATTAAGATCTACAATCTAAAATACAATCTAAAATATATAAAAGAAAAAAGCACTCTGAGTATAAACTCAAAGTGCTTTTTAGAATGGTTATTGGATTGGTTTTGGTGTAATTTTTTATAAAAATTCTCCGTGTTGAGAAATATCTAAACCTAATTCTTCTTTTTCTTCAGTTACTCTTAGAGGAGTAATTTTATTTACAACAAAGAATAAAATATACGAACCTACAAAAGCGAAGATAGAAACTCCTACTAAAGCGATTAATTGGTTAATGAACAAAGTTGGCGTTCCGAAAATCAAACCTTGATTATCTCCAACAACTGAATTAACAGCTTTTGAAGCAAAAACCCCAGTTAATAACATTCCTACCATACCACCAACACCGTGACAAGCAAAAACATCTAATGCATCATCAATTTTTCCTTTAGGGAATTTACTCACTACAAGGTTACTTACGATAGCGGCAAAAGCTCCGATGAAAATTCCGTGAGGGATACTTACGAAACCAGCAGCAGGTGTAATCGCAACAAGACCTACAACAGCCCCGATACAAGCACCAAGAGCAGAAAGTTTGTGACCTAAAATTTTATCAAGGAAAACCCAAGCCATAGCAGCGGCAGCGGCAGCAACAGTAGTAGTTCCTAAAGCCTGAACAGCTAGTCCGTTAGATCCTAATGCAGAACCTGCGTTGAAACCAAACCATCCAAACCATAATAATCCAGTACCTAATAATACGTAAGTAATTCTGGCAGGATTTACTTTTTGAACTTTTCTTTTTCCTAAAAACATAGCTCCGGCTAATGCAGCCCATCCGGCGCTCATGTGTACTACTGTTCCTCCAGCGAAGTCTAATACACCCATTTTAAAGAAAATTCCATCAGGATGCCAAGTCATGTGAGCCAACGGCGCATATATGATTAAGATGAATAAAACCATGAATAATAAATAAGCCCAGAAACGAACACGTTCTGCAAAAGCACCAGTAATCAAAGCAGGTGTAATGATGGCAAATTTTGCTTGAAATAATGCGAATAACATGAACGGAATAGTTGGGGCAAGACTCCATGCAGTACTAGTACCAACGCCTTGAAAGAATAAGTTTGGAAGCGGGTTTCCGATAATTCCTCCAATAGTAGGGCCAAACGCTAGTCCAAAAGCAACAACAACCCATAAAATAGTAACAATTACCATCGCCATAAAACTCTGAAGCATTGTACTGATAACGTTTTTCTTACCTACCATTCCTCCGTAGAAAAATCCTAATCCTGGTGTCATAAGCAATACAAATGCAGTTGCTACGATCATCCAAGCTGTATCTCCTGTATCAAACTTTACAGCTTCTGCTGGAATTGGGTTGTCTGATAAGATGAAGTTTGATACAAAGGTCAGTACCAAAATAGTGATAAGAATCACACTTAAAATAATTTTTCGCATAGTTATTTAGTTTTAAAATTTTTTATAAAAATATAAAATCATTCTATACCCCTATAAAAAATAGAGTCTAATGTTTAATTTTTGTTAATTTTTCATTTTAACCCCCTCTGTTTTGCGTCTATTTGTTAAATTGGACTTAATATTTGCAATTTGACAACGTTTTTTTTTACTTCTTGTGCAATTGCGATAAATTTCCTATTTTTTCATTGTTACTTTTTGATTCAAATAACGTGTTTGTTACCGAAAATCGTCAGATGTTTTAAATTGGTGATTTATATTTGATGTTTTTAACAATTTTTATAATTAAAATTTAAGAATGGAAATTCAAAAGATAAAATGGGGAATTATTGGTCTTGGAAATATTGCAAATCAGTTTGCGGCAGATTTGTTATTACTGGAAGACGCCGAAATAACTGCTGTTGCATCGCGTAATAAAGACAATGCAATTGCTTTTGCTCAAAAATACAATTGCCTAAAAGCATATGATTCTTATGATGCACTTTTTGAAGATGATCAGGTAGATATCGTTTATATTGCCACACCGCACGATTCGCACGCCAAATTATCTATTAAGGCCATGCAGAACGGCAAACACGTTTTATGCGAAAAACCTATAGCCTTGTCCTATTCTGATGCCCTTTGCATGATTGAAGCCTCAAAAAAATACAATACCTTTTTTATGGAAGCTTTCTGGACTCGTTTTATTCCGTCTGTCCAGGAAGTTTTGGCTAAAGTTGAAAATGGATTAATCGGGGACGTAAAATATATAAAAGCTGATTTTGCCTTTATAGGAAACGATACAGAAGGAAGCCGGCTTTTTGATAAAAATAGGGGAGGCGGCGCTCTTTTTGATATCGGCGTGTATCCTTTATTTCTCTCCTATATAGTATTGGGACTTCCAAAAGAAATAATAGCAAGATCTATCCATCACAAAAATGGCATCGATTTGCAGACTTCCATAATTTTGCACTATGAAAAAGCCCAGTCCGTTTTGCAGGCTTCAATAATTTCTGAATCAGATATGAAAGCGGTTATTGGCGGTTCAAAAGGCCGGATCGAATTGAACTCGCCCTGGTTTATGGCGAATGGATATTCCGTATTCAAAGACGAGAAAGAATCTGTTTTAAAGCTTCCAAATTTAGGGAAGGGTTATGCGTATGAAGCTATAGAATGTCATAAATGTATCAGAAATAATCAGCTTGAAAGCCCATTTTGGTCGCATCAGAATAGTTTAGATTTGAGTAAGATTGTGGAAGAAATTAAAAATCAAATTGGGCTGGAGTTCTAGTAAAGATAAATTTGTATTAAAAAAGCTACAATTAATATTTTTTCATTAGATTTAAAAATATTTAATGAATCATTATTATGTTAGTAAAAGTTTACGGGAGTGCCGTTTTTGGAGTGGAAGCCACGACAATTACAGTTGAGGTACACATGGATAAAGGAATTGGTTATCATTTAGTTGGACTTCCGGATAATGCCATAAAAGAAAGCAGTTACCGAATTGCCGCTGCTCTTAAAAATAACGGATTAAGTTTACCAGGAAAAAAAATCACAATCAATATGGCGCCTGCGGACCTTCGAAAAGAAGGTTCTGCCTATGATTTACCATTAGCAATGGGAATTTTAGTGGCCTCTGATCAGATAAAGGCACCCGAAATTGAAAAATATATTATAATGGGTGAACTGTCATTAGACGGAAGTTTACAACCCATTCGCGGTGCCCTGCCCATTGCGATAAAAGCAAAAGAAGAAGGCTATAAAGGTTTTTTTCTTCCGATTCAAAATGTAAAAGAAGCGGCTATTGTTGCTGGTTTAGATGTGTATGGTGTTTCAAATCTACGGGAAGTTATTGAATTTTTTGCCGGAAAAGGAACGCTGCAGCCTACAGTAATTGACACGAGAGCAGAATTCTACAAGACTTTAGATTTTCCGGAATTTGATTTTTAAGATGTTCGCGGTCAGGAAAGCATTAAACGCTGTATGGAAATTGCGGCGGCGGGAGGACATAACATCATCTTAATTGGTCCGCCAGGCGCAGGAAAAACAATGCTTGCCAAACGAGTACCCAGTATTTTACCTCCAATGACATTGCGCGAAGCGCTCGAAACGACTAAAATTCATAGTGTTGCCGGAAAATTAAAAGAAGTAGGGTTAATGAATCAGCGTCCGTTTCGCAGTCCGCATCATACCATTTCAAACGTAGCTTTAGTAGGCGGGGGCAGTTATCCGCAGCCGGGAGAAATTTCAATGGCACACAACGGCGTTTTGTTTTTAGATGAATTGCCGGAATTCAAGCGCGATGTTCTTGAAGTCATGCGTCAGCCTCTTGAAGATCGTGAAGTAACGATTTCACGTGCTAAATTCACCGTAACGTATCCGTCTTCTTTTATGCTGGTGGCGAGCATGAACCCGAGTCCGAGCGGATTTTTTAATGATCCAAGCATGCCCAATACTTCTTCGCCTCACGAAATGCAGCGTTATCTGAGCAAAATTTCGGGACCGCTTTTAGACCGAATTGACATTCATATAGAAGTAACGCCGGTACCTTTCGAGAAATTGGCCGACGACAGAAAAGCCGAAAGCAGTGTTGAAATCAGAAAACGTGTTACAGCAGCACGCGAAATTCAAACCAAACGCTTTGAAGAAATCGAAAACATACATTACAATGCACAAATGAGCAGTAAACTTATTCGTGAATATTGCGCGCTCGATGACCAGTCAAAAGAATTGCTGAAAACGGCAATGGAAAGATTGAACCTTTCTGCCAGGGCATACGATCGAATTTTGAAAGTTTCGCGCACAATCGCTGACTTAGATGGAGCTCCAGCTGTAATTTCGCAGCACATTGCAGAAGCTATCCAATATCGAAGTTTAGATCGCGACGGATGGCTGGGATAGAATTTTATATTTTTGAATTTTCATTTTTAGCTTATGAAAAATAGGGTTCTAACCTAGCCCCGATGGAAACGATATCCTTTTTCTGGCTCCTTTAGCCAGGAAAAGATATAGTGTACAGCGGGACTGATGGTCTGGAATAGTACTGTTTGCTGCTTCATAAGATAAAAATTATTTTTATTTATATATCGCAAAAACCAAGTCTCATTCTTCAAACTTCAAACTCGCATTTCTGGACATTAAATAAGAAGTCAGCTTTTTGATTTTGCCATTTTCCATTTCAAAAACATCACAAAAAACGGCGTCGAGAATATTGCCGTTTTTCATGTTTCCCTGTACGGCGCCTTCAGCAATCACGATGTCATTTTCTTCAATCAATTTGATAATCTGAATTGTCGGACTGCCAACAAAATTTTCATTTTCGATTTCCTTATCAAACGCTTCTTTGCCGGTATGCTGATAAATTCCGGGCATTTCCCAAATAACATCATCTGTAAGGCAGGCAAGAACTCTTTTGTGATCGCTTACTCTGAAAGCGGCCATGTATTCGTTTACGGTTTGTTTATTTAATGTCATGTCTAAAATATTACGCGTTCTAAAAATTACTTCGTTACATGCTACTGTAATCTAAAATCCTTTTTCTTGTGTTTTTAAAAAGTATAAAATTCATAAATAAATCTTAACAAAAACAAAAAAGATACCCATTGTTTTTGTCTGTTTTTAAGAAGTTGACGCATAAAATTAGTGAATTTATTGTATCGGCACCTTAAAATAGAAGGCGAAAATTATTTTTTTGATTTATTTTAAAATATTAGTCTGTTAGTAATCAACTATTTAATTTGATTTGCTTTGATTTTTATTACAAAAATTCCACTATCTGATAAATATCATTAAAATGTAGGAATTAACCCTATAGTTTTGGTATAACAATTTAAGGGATATTATTATGATAAAGATTTTAAATTATTTATTGCCTCCACGCAAATGGGTGCCTTTTGTTATTGTAGCAATTGGAATAGGGACAGGATTATTTGCTTATTTATTATATGTATCTAACGCGGTATCCTATCTGTCTGATGAGCCCAAAACATGTGTAAACTGCCACGTAATGACTCCATTTTATGCAACCTGGCAAAATAGCTCGCACGCAAGAGTAACCAACTGCAATGACTGCCACGTGCCTCACAATAATGTTTTTAATAAATATTTTTTTAAGGCAAAAGATGGTATTTATCACGCTACGGTATTTACCTGGAGAGCAGAACCTCAGGTAATTCATATTAAGGAAGCAGGAACAGATGTAGTGCAGAAAAACTGCCAGCGTTGTCATGGTGACCTTAATTCGAATGTTAAAACAACTGGGGTTACACTTGAAAGTAAGCAGCACGGTGAAGGGAAATTATGCTGGGACTGCCATCGTGAAGTTCCTCACGGGAAAGTAAACAGCTTGTCATCTGTACCGAATGCCAGAGTTCCGTTATTAGAATCGCCAGTTCCGGAATGGCTCAAAAAACAAACCGACAGCACAGCTGTTAAACAAGAAGAAAAGAATAAAACCAAATAACGAAAATCATTAATAAAATAACTAATACAGATATAATTATGGCACCTCTAAAAGATATTATAAAAAGTAAACCGTGGTTAGGATGGGTAATGTTTGGCGTTACGATGCTAGTTGTATTTATGCTGGGATTGCTCGTTAATAGCGTAATGGAACGCCGTACAGAAGCTTTATTTGTAAATAAAGTATTAGCTCCCGTGGGCCAATTCGAATCAAAAAATGAAGTTTGGGGGGAAAACTATCCTCGTGAATTCCAGACTTATTATCAAACAGCTGATACAACCTTCTCCAGTAAATACGGCGGAGGCAAAATGAGAGACATGCTGCATGAAGATCCGAGAATGGTCGTTCTTTGGGCCGGATATGCTTTTGCTAAAGATTATAATCAGGGTCGCGGACACTTTTATGCTTTAGAAGATATTTACAATACGTTACGAACAGGCGCTCCAAAGGGCCCGCAGGATGGCCCTCAGCCGGCAAGCTGCTGGGTATGTAAATCACCTGATGTACCACGTATGATGGATAAATTAGGTATCGATGAGTTTTATAAGCAAACTTGGGCTGCTTTAGGGCCAGAGATTGTAAATCCGATAGGATGCGCAGATTGTCATGATTCTAAAACTATGAATCTAAAAATTACCCGTCCGGCCTTAATCGAAGCGTTTAAAGAACAAGGAAAAGATATTACAAAGGCAACACATAATGAAATGCGTTCACTAGTTTGTGCTCAATGTCACGTTGAATATTATTTTGATAAAAAATCAGTTGAAGGTGCTGCCAGAGTAAAATTACCATGGAAAAACGGTATGGCTGTAGAAGATATGGAGAAATATTATGATGGTATTGAATTCTCAGATTTTACGCATGCATTGAGTAAAACCCCAATTCTTAAAGCACAGCATCCTGATTATGAAATTCATCAAATGGGGATTCACGGACAAAGAGGTGTTTCGTGTGCAGATTGTCATATGCCATACAAAAGTGAAGGCGGACAAAAATTTACAGATCATAAAATACAGTCGCCTCTTAACAACGTAGCAAATTCTTGCCAGGTCTGCCACCGAGAAGAAGAAAAAACATTGATTGCAAATGTCAATGAACGTCAGGATAAAATTTATCAAATACGTATTGAGCTTGAAGACCAATTGGTAAAAGCGCATTTAGAAGCAAAATTAGCCTGGGATAAAGGAGCAACAGAGGCTCAGATGAAAAATATTCTTCAATTGATCCGCCAGTCTCAATGGCGTTGGGACTTTACTGCTGCATCTCACGGAGGATCATTCCATGCTCCTTTAGAAACTGCCAGAGTAATAACCAACGGTTTAAATAAAGTTGCCGAAGCAAGAATTGCTTTAGGGAAAGTGCTGGTTTCATTAGGACAAACAGGACCTATACAATATCCTGATATCTCTACCAAAGCAAAAGCACAGCAATTAATTGGTCTTGATATGGCTAAAGAGAGAGCGAATAAAGCTGAGTTCAAAAAAACACTTTTACCAAAATGGCTGGAAGAAGCTAAGAAAAAATAATTGCGGTATCTCGCTAAATAATAATAAACATTGAAAAGGGTTCATAAAAGTTAATCATTTTATGAAACCCTTTTCAGGTTAAATGTTTCAAATTCAAAACAAGAATGAGAGTAGTTAATTTTGAAAATCTTAAAGTTTCTAAAAAGCTGTGGCACTATCCATGGGATTATAAAGAGTCTTTTATAGTAGCCGCGGGATTGCTGGTGACAGGTTATTTATTGCAGATTTCGACCAGAACTAGTATTAAGGCAATAAGTTCTCCTGTAAACTATATAATCGGCCTATTGTTTATTGCAATGTTACTATTGCTGCATTTTACAAGCCGCACACATCCCTGGGTAAAATGGCTTCGATCAGTTCCTGCATCCGTTAGTGCCATAACTTTAGTTTTAATACAGGCCATTATCATGGGCACGCTTCCGCAGCAAAATTTTGTTGAGGGCGTAAAACCAGATTTGTTCGGGTTTTCATTTGTACTCACCAGCTGGCCTTTTATAATAGCACAATTGTATTTTCTTATTACGCTGGGCCTTGCAACGCTAAACAGAATGATGCCCTGGCAATGGAAAAACTGGGGATTTGTACTGAATCATTTGGGCCTTTTTATTGCGATGACAGCCGGGATTTTAGGAAGCGGTGATTTGCAGCGTTATACTATGAAACTGTATGAAAATCAATTAGTATGGGGTGCGGAAAATGAAAAAGGAGAAATGATTCCGATGCCAATTGCTTTTGAACTTACAAGTTTTGATATGGAAACTTTTACTCCAAAACTGGCTTTAGCAGATATTAAAAATAATAGTATCGACACCAAAGGAGTCAACGCCCTCAGAATGATTACTAAAGGCGATCAATACGATTATAAGGGGTATAATATAAAAATCCTTAATTACATTGAAAACAGCAAATTCACGGGAAACGGCTATTTTCATGTTAATGAAGAAGGTGCAGCGCCGGCTGCGTTAATTGAAGTAAAATCGGCCGCTATTGACACAACCGCATGGATTAGCTGCGGCAGTTTTGCCACCGAATATTCGTATTTACAATTGAACGATAAGCAGGCTATTGTAATGTTGCAGCCGGAAGCAAAAAAATACAGTTCTCACGTTAACGTATTTGTTAAAGATGGCAAAAATGATAAAACTGTAATCGAAGTTAATAAACCTTACAAGGTTGACGGCTGGAAAGTATATCAGTTAAGTTATGACGAAAAATTTGGAAAATGGTCAAAACTAAGTGTTATTGAATTAGTTCGTGATCCATGGCTGCCTATTGCATATTCGGGAATTTTCATGATGATAACAGGTGCCGTTTACCTAATATTTAAAGGCAGAAAATCCGTTGTTTGACCATTAAGGACGGATTAAGAGGTTGTTTTATTACACATAAAAATATTTAAATGAATTATTGGATCTATTTTTCGCATTTTGCTTTTTTGGCAATTCTATGTTGGTTAATCTGCATGCTTTTTCAAGTTTTAAAGATTCCACGAAATAAAACATTGCCAATTCTACTTTTTGCTTCATTAGGAGGGCTGAGTATGATTATATTCACTTATAATTTATGGCAGCACTTAGGGCGACCGCCTATGCGTACACTTGGTGAAACCCGACTTTGGTATGCCGTGTTTTTACCCATTATTGGAATAGTTACTTATTTAAGATGGAAATATAAATGGCTGCTAAATTACAGCCTGATGATGGCTGTGGTATTTTTGGCTGTTAATTATTTCAATCCTGATACTTACAACAAGGCTTTAATGCCTGCTCTGCAGAGTATATGGTTTGTGCCTCACGTTTTAGTATATATATTTTCGTATGCGTTACTTGCTGCTTCATCAATTGTCGCTTGCTACGGATTATTTGAGTATTACCGGGGGCAGTATAAAAACGGAATATTGAAATTGGCAGACAATTTAGTGTACGTTGGATTTGGTTTTCTTTCGTTAGGTCTTTTGTTTGGAGCCTTATGGGCAAAAGAAGCATGGGGACATTACTGGACATGGGATCCAAAAGAGACATGGGCAATGCTTACCTGGTTAGGATATTTAATGTATATTCATATTCGTTACCGCTATCCGGATAGTGTCAAACCTATTCTGGTTACCTTGGCCCTGGCATTTATTGTATTATTACTCTGTTGGTTTGGAGTCAATTATATGCCTTCAGCAGCGCAAAGTGTGCATACGTATACGAACGCTTAAAAAAAGAGCAGTACTGTAAATAAAAAATCCGTTTCATTTGAAACGGATTTTTTATTATTTAAGGCATATTATTTGAGCTCGAAGCAAATATTTCGTCCAAACCTTCCATAGCAAAGGTGAAACCTTCTTTGAAACCCATTTCTATAATTTTTTCCAGATCAGATAAATTGTCGTGTTTGATGGCAATAGCTACAATAGTTGAGTTTCCTTGTTCTGAAAAATTCACGTTCCAATTAGAGCGGGGAAAATCTTTATTTAAGTTCCCTTCGCTGTCTGAAAAGGCATCCAAATATTTAAAGTTCGTTTTAGGCGTTATAGAAGTAAAATCGGCTATAGCCCAATGTTCTTCGCCTTCTGGCCCTAACATGGCATACAGTCTGCGGCCGCCTTCCTTAAAATCCATATTTTTTGTTTTTGCTTTCCATGGCGATGGTGCCCACCATTGATCGAGTATTTCCGGTTCTGTCCAGGCAGACCAGACTTTTGAAAGCGATGCATTGAACTCACGTTTTACATTTACTGTACTTGTTTCCTTGTCTACAGTAAAATTCATTAAAAGATTAGATTTCATTTTCTTTAGATTTTAGATTCATTAATACTTGATCCAATTGACTAAATCGGCTTTCCCAAATTTGTTTAAACTGTTCCAGCCATTGGTCAACTTCTTTCATTTTGTCAATTTTGAGCTGATAATAGATTTCTCTTCCGAGTTTTTTCTCATCTAATAACTCACATTCGTTAAGAATTTTAATATGTTTTGAAACGGCCTGCCTTGTCGAATTAAATTGTTCTGCAATAGCATTGGGAGTTAATGCTTTAGTAGCAACTAACACTAAAATTGCCCTGCGGGTTGGGTCAGCAATTGCCTGAAAAATATCTCGTTTCATTTTTATTATTTTTAAATACGCAACTAATCAGTTGCAAATATATGAAGTTTTTTCTTTTCTCGCACCATTATGCTGTTTTTTTTAAGTTGAGTTTGTTTGAAATAACAAAGACGCACCATGGCGCGTCTTTGTTACTATTTAAAATTTTAGGATTTACTTACTTTTCATATTCCTTTAGTAATTTTTCACTGTTTGGGTCTCCTTTTTCAACAAAGTATTTCAATAAACCCTTGTATATTTTTGCTGAACCAAAGTCTGTCAGGCCGTATAGTTGATCTAAATCATACTTTTCAACAGACTCATCAAATGTTGTTATTCCTTTTTTCTCTAAGTCTGTTTTAGCCCAGTATAGAAACGTATCGTCGTTTTCGTATGCCGGATAATTGAATGTAAAAAGTACGGCAGCATCGCTTATTTTTATATTCGGATTATCGTTTAGGATTGTATTGAAAACTTCACTATTTGCTGCTTTTAGACTATTTAAAATTTCAGGATTATTTAACTCATAAAGAGAGTTAGCATGAGTTCTTAAATAAGTAACGTAATTTAGAATCTGATCGTCAGACATTTTTAAATTAAGATGATCAGCAATAGTTTTCAATAAAAAGTTATTTGAAGCAGAGGTGAAACTTAGTATATCATTTTTGGTTAAAGATGCCAAAGAATTTTCTTTAATATAATTTCGGCCTCTTTGAAACATGCAGACAGGATCACATAATTCCGTTACCTCATGTTTGTACAAAATCCTTTCAAAATAAATAATAGCCAGGTATTTTACACAGTTTATACTTCCTAGTTTTGCCCCTTTTTTGAAATGGTTTATTGCATGTCCGTCGGCAATACTAAAGAAACCGTAAGACTCCATTAATCCGGCGGTATAAAAACTTTCAGGTACTTTTTGATCGTTTTTGCTTTCAATAAACGCAACCAGCTTATCATTAATATTTACGAATTTTTTGTCGTCGTAATTATTATTGTTAGCGTATAAACTCAT
>Ga0247811_1000138_pt1 | contig 25631 bp, 15 predicted proteins | sample UWRJL134311R1_FD_189018 | JGI IMG/M metagenome (GOLD analysis project Ga0247811, IMG submission 189018) | Plant litter microbial communities from Arlington Agricultural Research Station in Wisconsin, United States - UWRJ-L134-311R-1 | ecosystem: Environmental > Terrestrial > Plant litter >...
TCGCCCGATCGGCGCGGGCGAGCAACTGATCGACGATCATCTGGCCGATGTCGTTCTGCCACAGCCACAGGCCATTGGCCTTGCCCCCGAAGCTCGCCTCGCCGCCCAGCCGCCCGTCGGGGACATGGCCCGACGCGAGGCCGATGCCATAGACGCCGGGGACCGGCACGCCATGGGCATCGATCGCCCGGCACTGCTGGTCGACCAGCCGGGGGCGCCCCGGCTCGTCCGCCATCAGCGCGATCCGCTCGCCATCGGCATCGAACAGGGGCAAGGCACGAGGGCGATAGCCAAGTGCGCCGATCACCACGTCGGCGCTCGCGATTTCTTCGCGCGCCGCTTCGTCGATCTGCCGCAAAGCCATGCGCGGATCGGGCGCCCTGCCCCCTACCCCGAGCATCCGCAAAACCAGCTCGCGCGCCTCCAGCCGGAAACCGGCGAGACGATAGACGAAGCCGCTGACCGGGCAGATATCGTCTGGCCCGAAGTCCTCGAAGCCGTCGGCGTGAGCGGCTTCGACCGAAGGATAGAAGGGCCGCAGCGGCCGGCGATGATAGAGCGCCAGCGCCCCCGCCCCCAGATGCAGCGCCGGTTGCGCCTTGAGCAGCAGCGCCGCCGCCGCCAGCGCGCTGGTCGATCCGCCGACGATGGCGATCTTCGGCGCGCGGGTGCCCGCGATGCGTTCGCGGAGGCGGTCGACGCCGCCGATCTTGAGGAAATCGTCGCCAAGCATCAGCCGGCCGGCCGCAAGTTCGCCGAGCGATACGCCCGCGACCTGTTCGGCCTCGACATGCGCGCGCGCCTGATAGCCGCCGGTGGCGATGACGATGCTGGCGGTGCGCATGATGCGCTCCTCGCCGGTCGCGAGATTGCGGACGCGTGCCGCCCAGATGCCGGCACGCGTGCGCCGCGCCTCAATCACTTCGCTGCGGGTCGCGACGATCCCGCCATTGGCCGAAACGATCGCGGCCAGTTGCGCGCCGGTCGCCTCGAGGAACGGCGTGGTCCGCGCCAGCGGCACGCCGATGGTGCCGCCCTTGTGCAGCGCGATCTCGCGGCCGCTCATCGTGGTTTCGAGCGCCGCCATCTCGCCGTGGACATTGCCCTTCACCGCGGTGAGAAAGGTCTCCGCGGTGCTGTCGGAGGTGATCGCATAATCGCCGATCCGCCCGCGCCCCAGCACCGCATCGCGCTCGACCACCGCGAGCCCCCCGCGCGCCAGCTCGCCCAGCCGGTCCTGCTTGGTTGCCGCCGTCAGCAGCGCCGTCCCTGCCGGGCCGCCGCCGACGATCAGCGCCGAATGAACATATTGCCCGCGCCGCTCGCGTGCGATTCCGCCCAGCCCGGTGCGGTTGCAGGCGTCGATCAGCGACAGGCACACCCGGTCCACATCGGCCTCGGTCATGCCATCGGTGACCGGCAGCGACAGGATCCGCGCCGCGACATCGTCGCAAACCGGCACCGGCTCGATCACCGCGTTGGCGCGGAACCAGGGCTGCTCGGCAAGGTGCGGGCTGAAATACTGGCCCGAGCCCACGCCTTCGTCGGCCAGCGACGCCATGATCGCCGCGCGGTGGCCGGCGAACTGGCGCGGCAACAACAGCGACTGGCATTGCACCGCCTGCCTGCGCCCGCGCTGGACCTGGAATTCGAACCCCTTCTCCGCCGCAAACCCGCCCAGCCGCGTGCGATACGCCGCGTCGAGTGCGGCACGATGTTCCGCGATTTGCTCGATATGCTTGAGCTTCTCCGCCGCCAGCACACCCAGCACTTCGGGCAATTTGGCGTTGAACCCCGGTCCCTCGGCCGAACGTCCGCCGGCGAAACCGAAATTGGTCATCCGCCGCAGCGCCTCGATCAGCGCGGCGTCGCCAGAATGGATCACCCCGCCTTCGGCAGTGGCGAACACCTTGGTCGCGTGCATCGAGTAGACGATCGCGAACGGCTCGCTTTTGCCGAACGCCTGCCCCTCGGCATCGAGCGCCCCCAGCGACGCCGCCGCATCGACGACCACCCCGACGCCGCGTTCGGCATAGCCCCGGTAGCGCGCCAGATCGATCGAAGCCCCGAAGGTCGCATAGGGCACCACCACCGCGATCCGATCGCCATAGCGCGCGAACGCCGCCGCCTCGGCCGCTTCCGAAGCGGCCCAGTCGCCCGGGTCCACGTCGCACAGCAAGGGCGTCAGCCCCGCCCATTCGGCGGCGTGCGCGGTGGCGGCGAAGGTAAAGCTCGGCATCAACGCGAACGCGCCCGTCCCTGAACGCGGGCCCGCGGCATGGCGAATCGCGATCATCAGCCCGAGGGTCGCATTGCCCACGGCAAGGCAATCGCCCGCGCCGCCGAACATGCCGTCACGCAGGTCCACCTCGAACCCGCGCACCACCGGCCCGCCGTTCGAGTATAGCCCGCGCGTCTCGATCGCGCGCAGTTCCTCTGCCATCTCGCTCAGCTTCGACGGACGCGGCGCGATCAGCGGCAGCCGATCCATGCAATTCTCCCCAGGGATATTGCCTAGGAAGCTACCCGCAATGGGGTTTGGAAATGGTAAAGGCGGCGCTCAGCGAAGCGCAATGCGCTGGTTCGCCGCGAGTTTATGGCGAGTCGCGCGCCCGGCCATGCGCAGGCTCACGCGCTGCGCGCGCTCGCTGACGCCGACCAGTTCGAGCGGCTTTCCGGCCGCATCGGTAATCAGCCGTGCCAGTCCCTCGATCCGCGCCAGCGATTTGCCGCCGATCCAAAGGTCCGCGCCGCTGGCGTCGTAGCGCATCTCCGCGCGCGCGCCGCCATCGAGCCGCACCGAGAAATGCGCATCGCGCGACACCGCCTGCCCGGGCCGCACGTTCCAGTGGAGCAGTTCGCCCTCCTCGCGCACGCCCGCCAGCCGCCAGCTGTAATCCACCATCACCAGCGCGGTCGGCGAATAGCCCGGCTCATCCTCCTGGGTGAACGCGCCGGTGACCGGATCGATCTGCTGGCGGAAGCTGGGGTCGCGCTGGATCGCCTCGCACCATGCCGCCATCATCGTCGCGAACTCGGCCGAGCGGCCATAATGATCGAACCACCGCCCGGCGCGGAGCGCGGTGAGCCCCTGCGCGGCGCCGCCCCAGCTGTTTCGCGGGATCGGCCGCACGAAGGCGGGATCGTCGAGCGCGATCGAAGGCAGAGGGAATGGCGCCCAGAACGCCTTCGAATCATGGAGCTGCCGCGCCCACAGCCGATCGAACATCGCCTGATCGGGGATATGCTCGCCGCACATCCGGCTGAGGATGTCGCTGCGCACCTTTACCGGCTTGCCCAGCGCGTCCTCATCGTAAAACGCCGCGTCTTCCTCCGAATAGAGCCGCGCGAGGATCGCCTTGCGCAGGGACTCGGCCTGCTCCTCCCAGCGATCGCCGTCCCTGCCCAGCGCCCGCGCCATTTCGGCCATCGCGCGCCGCGCGCCGACCATCGTCGCCGAGAGATCGGGGCAGAGCCGCGGGAGGGTGGCGACATCGTGATGCTTCTTGGCATCCTTGTTCGGGCATTGATCGGGCAGGCCGGCCCAGCGCGGGCTGTTGTCGTGACCGGTGTCGTAGGTGCAGAAGCCCTCGATCAGCCCGGTGCCGCGCGTGTCGCGGTGCCGCCGCAGCCACATATCCCAGTTTCCGCAGGCGACATAGGCGCGCTCGAGCAGTTCGCTGTCGTTCGTCGCCCTGGCCACTTCCCATGCGGTCGCGGCGATCGGCACGACCATCTGGATCTGGCCGAAGCTGGTCTCGGTCACCTTGTTATTGGCCGGAAGCTGCCCGTCGGCGCGCTGCAATTCGAAGAAGGTCAGATGGCTGTCACGCGCCACATCGGGGCGGAACTTGCGGTAGACCAGCGACTCGTGCGGGCCGCATTCCATCCAGATCCCGCGATAGACCGCGCCCTCGATCAGCACCGGGCGGCTGACGTAAGGCATCGTCTGGACATTGCCCGCCAGCACCGCCAGCGCCTTGTCATACGCACCCTGCCAGCGCGCATCGGCGGTGCGGAAGAGCGGCGCCTCCTCCGTTCCGGCGGCGGTTGCCCCGCTGCCGAGCGCCGCCGTGGCGGCGGATGCGATGATGAACTGCCGCCGATCCACGCGATTCCCCTTGTTACTTTCGCGACGCATATCTTACACGAACGCCAAAGGACACGCGACAACGCTGTCTTACCCGAGAGGATCGCTGATGCGCATCGCCGCTTTGCTCGCCGCCGCCGCACTTGCTCTGGCGCTGCCTTCTGCCGCAACGGCGCAAACCGGGCCGGCCTGGACCACCGCGCAGCATATGAAGCGTGGGGTCAACATCATCGGCTATGATCCGCTGTGGCGCGATCCCGCGCAGGCGCGCTTCAAGACCAGGCATTTCAGGATCATCCGCGAGGGCGGGTTCGATTTCGTCCGCGTCGTCCTCCAGTCGTTCCGCCATATGGACGCGAACAACCGGCTCGATCCGAAGTGGCTCGAGACGCTCGACTGGGTGGTGAAGGAGGCCGGCGCGGCCGGGCTGACGGTGATCCTCGACGAGCATGACTTCGATATCTGCGCCAAGGATGTCGACGCCTGCGAGCCCAAGCTCACCGCTTTCTGGCAGCAGATCGGCGAACGCTACAAGAACGCGCCCAACACGGTGCTGTTCGAATTGCTCAACGAGCCGCACACCGCGCTCGACGCCACCCGCTGGAACGCGATCCTCGCCAAGCTGATCCCGGTGGTGCGCGCCACCAACCCGAATCGCACGATCGTCATCGGCCCGACCCAGTGGAACAACAGCGAGCAATTGCCCACGCTCGTCCTCCCCAAGGCCGATCGCAATATCCTCGTGACCTTCCACAGCTACGAGCCGTTCCGCTTCACGCATCAGGGCGCACCATGGGTCGAGGGGATGAAGGACGTCAGCGGCATCCCCTTCACCGCGAAGGATGAGGCCGATATCCGCGCGCAATATGACCGGGTCGCTGCCTGGTCCAAAAAGGAGGACCGCCCGGTGCTGATGGGCGAGTTCGGCTCCTACGACCGTGGGGGCACGCCGATGGCCGACCGCGCCCGCTACACCGCCACCGTGCGCCGCGAAGCCGAGGCGCATGGCTTCCCCTGGGCCTATTGGCAGTTCGACAGTGACTTCGTGGTGTGGGACATGGCTAAGGACGCGTGGGTGGAGGACATCCGCAAGGCGCTTGTGCCCGACTGATCTCGTGCCCCGAAAGCCACAGATTGCTGCACCCCAAACCGTAATATTTCGAGGAGACCGACGGCATCACCATGATCGCCGGCGACTTGACCCAATTATCCGGGCTTTTCACGCGCAGGGCGGGCAGAACGCCCCTTATGCAAGGATTTCACGCTGGTCGGCTGGGCCGACATCGAGCCGCGCTGGCGTGTAAATCGCCCGGCGCGCGAAGTCCTAGGTATCATTACGTATTTGTATCCATAATGTCACAAAACTGCGCCTTCCGCCGGTACTTCGGCACGAACATTTCGCCAACTACCTGATCTCATGCAATTTTCTGTCTATTCGCGGTTAATTGACAATGCCCCGCGTTCGCGTAGCCTTCGCGCAGGGGCAAGGATGCCTGAATGGCGGTTCAACAACCGGATTCAGGGGCTTTTTATGGCACGACGCACCACAGCAATTGGCCGACGAGCATTGTTCTCGACGGCTGCGATCATCCTCCCGATGCTGCTGGCCGACGCCGCCAGCGCGCAGGTTACCGACGAGCCCGTCGAGGAGACGGCCACTTCGCCCGAGATCGTCGTGCTGGGCACGCGCCGGACCGACCGCACCTCCACCACCTCCGCTTCGCCGATCGACATTATCTCCGCGGCGGATCTCAGCACGCTGCCCGCCGCCAACGTGATGGACGCCGTCAAGAACGTCGTCCCCTCCTTCTTCGTCGGCCAGAACACGATCTCCGACGCCTCGACCTTCGTGCGCTCGCCTTCGCTGCGCGGCCTCTCGGGCGACCAGGTGCTGGTGATGCTCAACGGCAAGCGCTACAATCGCTCGGCGTTGGTGCAGGTCTATGGCGGCAGCGACACCGGCCTCGGCCGCGGCGCGCAGGGCCCGGACATTTCGGCGATCCCCTCGCTGGCGATCGCCAGCCTGCAGGTGCTGCGCGAAGGCGCGACCGCGCAATATGGCTCGGATGCGATCGCGGGCGTGCTCAATTTCGGCCTCAAGTCGGGCAACGGCTTCGAGCTGGTCGCGCGTGCCGGCGAATATTATGCGGGCGATGGCCGCAGCTATCAGATCGCCGGCAATGCCGGCCTTGCGGGCGACTGGGGATTCATCAACGTCACCGGCGAATATTATGATGACGCGCAGACCAGCCGCGGCGTGACGCGGCCGTCCGCCGCCAATTTCGCGCTGAACTTTCCCGCGCTGGCCTCACAGCTGCCCAATTACCCGGGACCGGTACAGATCTGGGGTTCGTCGCCGACCGATGGCTACAAGGGCGTGATCAATGCCGGGCTCAACGTCACCGACGACAGCAAGCTCTATTTCTTCGCCAATTATGCCAAGCTGCACGGCAACCAGAGCTTCAACTATCGCGCGTCGGTGTCGAGCACCGCGGTCGATTCGAACGGCGTGGTCCGCAACCAGGGCGCCAACGCGCTGTTCAACAACACCTTCTATCTGACGCCGTGCCCGGCCGCGACGCCCACCTGCCCGGCGGGCGGCTTCGTCACCGGCGGCGCCACTTTCCGCTTCAGTTCGCTCTATCCCGCAGGCTTCACGCCGCGCTTCGTCGGCGAGACCGAGCAGATGTACGGCGTGCTCGGCTACAAGGGCAATCTCGGCGGGCTGACCTACGATCTGTCGGGAACGCTGGCGCGCAACAAGCTGTCGCTGTCGATGTACAGCTCGCTCAACGCCTCCTACGGCCCGCTCACACAGACCAGCTTCGAGTTCGGCGATCTCATCCAGGAAGAGATCAACGCCAACCTCGACCTGACCTATCCGCTGGAAGTCGGCTTCGCGGCGCCGCTGACGCTTTCGGGCGGCTTCGAGTTCCGCAAGGAAAGCTACGAGCAGACCGCGGGCGATCCGCAATCCTATGGCGCCGGCCCCTATGCCGTCGTCCAGCAGCTCTACACCCAGACCGCGCCCGGCGTGTACACCCCCGCCGGCACCACCGCCCAGCAGGGCGTCGGCGCGAGCGGCTATGCCGGCACCAGCCCGCAGACCGCGGGCCGGTTCAGCCAGCACAGCTATGGCGCCTATATCGGCCTCGAAACCGATATCACAGACGCGCTGACTGTCGGCGCGGCCGGCCGCTACGAGCACTACAACACCTTCGGCAGCGCCTGGGTCGGCAAGGTCAACGCGCTCTACAAGTTCGCCGACGTCTTCTCGGTGCGCGGCAGCTTCGGCACCGGCTATCACGCGCCGTCGCCGGGTCAGTCGAACGTGTCGATCGTCACCACCTCGTTCAACGCCGGCGTGGCGTTCCAGGCAGGCACCTACCCGGTCAATTCGGCCGTCGCGCAATATTTCCTGTCGACCCCGTTGAAGCCGGAAAAGTCGACCAACTACGGCCTGGGCTTCATTTTCGAGCCGACCTCGAAGATCACCATCACCGTCGATGGCTATCAGATCAGCCTGCGCGACCGGATCGGCCTTACTTCGCCCTTCGTCGTGACCGCGGTGGACCTGGCGGCACAACCGTTGCTGCTTCCCGTCGGTGTGGGCGGCCAGGTGCAATATTTCACCAACGGCTTCAACACGCGCACGCGCGGCGTCGATGTCGTCGGAACCTGGCGTACCACGCTCAGCCAGGCTGATCTGTCCTTCTCGCTGGCGTATAACTACAACAAGACCAAGATCACCAAGTTCGACTCGCGGGTGATCAGCCTTTCGCAACGGATCGACGCCGAGCATCTGGCCCCGAACCATCGCGCGGTCTTCAACACCAATTTGTCGCTCGGGAATCTCACCTTCAACGTTCGCGAGAATTATTACAGCTCGTGGACCAGCGCCCAGGATTACGGCGTTACCGTCACCAGTGCCCCTGGCGTTACGCCACAACAGGGCTATGTGAACCAGACCTTCGGGGCGAAGTTCACCACCGATCTCGAGCTGAGCTACACGCTTGCCGATCATTACACGCTGAGCATCGGCGCGCAGAACTTCACCGACGAGAAGCCCGATCGCCTCAAGGCCACGCCGACCGTGTTCCTGTATCCAATCACCGGCGGCACCGGCGATGGACAGGTCTACGCGCGCAGCGGCGGTCCGTTCGGCGTCAACGGCGGCTTCTATTACGCGAAGCTCCGCATCAAATACTGATCGACGCTATCCCCGGGGCGCTCCAGCGCTCCGGGAATCACGCTTCCGAACGGCGCCCCTCGCATGAGGGGCGCCGTTCCTTTATCGAGCCGGTGCCATGCCCGCCTTCACCCATCGCCTTGCCCGCCTCGATGATCTCCCCGTCCTCCGCGATCTGATGCGCCGCGCGATCGAGCAATTGCAGGACGGCTTTCTCACGCCCGAACAGGTCCGCGCCAGTCACAAGGTGATGGGCCTCGACACCCAATTGGTCCGCGACCAGACCTATTTCATGGTCGAAAAGGACGGCGTCCTCGCCGGATGCGGCGGCTGGAGCTGGCGCGCGACCCTGTTCGGCGGCGACGACAGCGTGGTGACCCGCGAGCCCGCCCCGCTCGATCCCGCCACCGACGCCGCCCGCATCCGCGCGATGTACACCGATCCCGGCTTCACCCGCCAGGGCGTGGGCAGCATGGTGATGGCGCTGTGCGAGGGCGCCGCCCGCGCGCGCGGTTTCCGCCGGGCCGAGATGATGGCGACGATGGCGGGCGTGCCGCTGTACGAAGCGCGCGGCTATGCGCCGATCGGGGCGCACAGCGCGGTGGTGGACGGCGTGATCGTGCCGTTGGTGCGGATGGGGAAGTCCATCTAGCGAATCCCCCCGCCCCCCGCTAACCTCCCTCCCGGGCAAGGGGAATCGCACGTGATCATCGGTATCGATCTGGGAACGACCAACAGCGCCGTCGCGATCTGGCGCGATGGCGCGCCGGTGCTGGTGCCCAATGCGATCGGCGATCTGCTGACCCCGTCCGCCGTCAGCATGACCAGCGAGGGCGAGATCATCGTCGGCATGGCCGCGCGCGAGCGGCAGTCGACGCACCCGCGCGACACCGTCACGGCATTCAAGCGCTATATCGGCACGCAGCAATCGGTGACGCTGGGGAAGCGCAAGTTCGATTCCGAAGAGCTCTCCGCGCTCGTCCTGCGCAGCCTCAAGGCCGATGCCGAGGCCTTCACCGGCGAGACCGTCACCGGCGCCGTCATCACCGTCCCCGCCTATTTCAACGATCGCCAGCGCAAGGCCACCCGCCGCGCCGGCGAGATCGCCGGGCTCGAGGTCAAGCGCCTCGTCAACGAGCCCACCGCCGCCGCGCTCGCCTTCGGCATCCAGAGCCGCGAGCAGGAACCGTTCCTCGTCTTCGATCTGGGCGGCGGCACCTTCGACGTGTCGATCGTCGAAGTGTTCGAAGGCGTGGTCGAAGTCCGCGCCTCTTCGGGCGACAACCGGCTGGGCGGCGAGGATTTCAACGAGAAGGTGGTCGAGATCGCCCGCCCCAAGCTCGATCCGGGCAAGAAGCTCGACAAGGCCGATCCGATCCTGCTGCAGGAATTGCTCCGCGCCGCCGCCGAGCGCACCCGCCGCAAACTGACCGAGGCCGACGAGGCCGAGTTCGCGATCACCTGGAACGGCGAGACCTTCGCCACCAACGTGCTCGCGGTCGCGTTCGAGGATGCCTGCGAGGGCCTGCTCCAGCGGCTGCGCGACCCGGTCCTCCGGTCGCTCCGCGACAGCAACATCCGCGTCGAGACGCTGAGCGAGATCGTATTGGTCGGCGGCTCTACCCGCATGCCGATCGTCCGCCGCGCGATCACGCGCATGTTTGGCCGCTTCCCCGACACCACCGTCCACCCCGACCATGCCGTAGCACTCGGCGCCGCGGTGCAGGCGGCGTTGCTCAGCAAGGATTCGGCGCTCGAGGAAGTGCGGCTGACCGACGTCTGCCCCTTCACCCTCGGCATCGAAGTCGCCGAGACCGACGCGCGCGGCCAGTATCGCGACGGGCTGTTCTCGCCGATTATCGACCGCAACACCCCGATCCCCGCCAGCCGCGTCGGCTATTACGGCACGATGGCGGACAATCAGCGCGAGATCCGCTTCGGCATCTATCAGGGCGAGGCGCGCGAGGTCTCGGGCAACGTCAAGCTCGGCGAGATGCGCGTCCAGGTCCCGCCCAAGCCGCGCGGCGAAGTCCAGATCGAATGCCGCTTTACCTATGACACCAGCGGCATGCTCGAAGTCGACGTCAGCGTGCCCGCCACCGGCATGACCCGCAACCTCGTCATCATGGACGAGGCCGACACGCTGACCGACGCCCAGATCGCCGAGCGCCGTGCCGCGATCGCCGGCCTCAAGCTCCACCCGCGCGAGGAAAGCGAGAACGCCGCCGTGCTCGCCCGCGCCAATCGCTGCTTCGAGAATTTCCTGGGTCCCAACCGCGACCAGATCGGCCACTGGATCGGCAGCTTCGAAAGCGCCCTCGCCAGCCAGGACCCCCGCACGATCAAGGAAGCCCGCGAGCAACTGGTCGCCGCGCTCGACGCGTTCGAGGGCGAGCGGTTTCTGTGAAATGGGTCCACCCGGCGTGGAAGGAGCTGGGGATCGATCCCACCAGCGACACCCGCGCGATCCGCGTCGCTTACTCCGCCAGGCTCAAGGCGATCGATCCCGAAACCGATCCCCAGGCCTTCATCGCGCTGCGCGAGGCGTTCGACGCCGCGAAGATCCAGGCGCAATGGGTCGATCTGCCCGACGAGGAAGAGGACGAGGAGGATTGGGACGAGGAGGCCTGGGACGAGAACGCGTCCTGGGAACCCGCCCCCACCGAATATGTCATCCGCCCGCTCGCGCATGCCGGCGGCCCGGAATGGCAGGAGCCCGCACTCGCCGATGAAGCCCCGGCGGCCGAACTCGCGGCGGAGGAAGGCCCAGCCTCCCCCTGGGCGCCGATCCGCCCCGCCGACGCGGATGCCCACGCCCGCGCGCTCGCCACACTGCTCTATGCGAACGACCCCCAAGCCCAGCCCTACCCCAGCGACGCCCAGACCGAGGAGATGCTGGCGCACTGGCGCGCGATCGCCGCCGATCCGCGGATGCAGGAGATCGCCTTCTTCGCCGACGCCGATCGCTGGACCAGCGAATTGATCGCGCGCACCGTGCCCTTCTCCGATCCGCTGGTACCGCTCGCCACCCGCCATTTCGGCTGGACCCGCGAGCAGGGCGCGATCACCCAGAGCGATGCCGTCGCGCGCGTCACCGAGCGCTATCGCATGCTCGAATTCCTCGACGCGGTGAAGCTGAAGCAGCATCCGCTCAACGAGGCGTGGCGCGAGCTCACCCGCCCGGCCAACGAGCGCACCCGCCGCGGTATCGCCAACGGCCGCCGCGTCCGCCAGCTCCTGCGCATCGTCCGCGACAAATATCCCGACATGGAGGGCTGTTTCGACACCACCCGCGTGGCGCTGTGGGACAAGAGCGCCAAATCGGGCGGCGCCAGCTGGCGGTGGACGGTCGCCGGGATCATCGCCGCCATCGTGATCATCCGCCTCCTCGGCTCGCTTGGCGGCGGCACGCACCAAACGACCCCGCCGGTCCTGGCCACCACCGAGCTGACCAACCCCATCTCCGACATCGACCATGCGCTCGATGCGACCTTCGGCGACGGCAAGCTCGACCTTGCGACGATCCAGAAACGCAACCCCAAGCTCTACCGCGCCCTGCTCGATTATTGGGCCGAGGAGCAGCCGCGCGCGGTCAGCCGCGAGGGCTTCGTCACCGACGTCGGCATCTTCCTGACCGGCTGGTACGCCGACGGCGTGTGGAACGGCGACGCCGCGTTGCTCACCGATTTCCACACGCTGGCGGTCGAGATGGCCAAGGCGCTGCGCGCGATGGACCCCGCCGCCTGCGCCCAGTTCCTCGCGCACGACCGCATCTGGACCGAACGGCTCAAGCTCCCCGAAAGCTTCCACCAACGCGAGCAGGCGCTGGTGCTCCGCGCCGCGCTCGAGACCGACGGCAGCGAGGCGCGCAAAAGCGGCAAGTTCAGCGTCCCCGCCGACGTGATGGATGCCGCCGCCGCCCGCGCCCGCATGCACCGCGACGCGCTGACGGCGGCGATGCAGTTCGAGGGATCGGACGCCAACCGGTGCGTCGGCCGCATCGCTTTCATGGAGACGGTGCTGGCGCTACCCCGCAAGCGCGGCCTGCCGATCATGCGGAATATGTAGCCCTCGAACCACCCGCGCAAAAACAACTTTCCTACAACGAACCAATCTGGTTCACTGCGCGAATCATGCGGAACCTGATCCCCACCCAGCGCATCGTCCCGGACTTCACTCCGGTCCCCCGCAAATACCGCTACGACGGCTTCACCCCCGAGCGGCAGCGCGCCTTCATCGCCGCCCTCGCCGAGACCGGATCGGTCACCGCCGCGGCGAAGCGGATCAACATGACCACCGTCTGCTGCTATCAGGCGCGCATGGCCCCCGACGCGGAATCCTTCCGCGCCGCGTGGCAAGCCGCGCTCGCCCACGGCGTCCAGCGCCTGACCGACATCGCCATCGATCGCGCGATCGAAGGCGTCGCCGTTCCCGTCTTCCACAAGGGCGAGCAGGTCGGCGAGCGCCGCTGGTACAACGATCGCCTGCTGATGTTCATGCTCAAGCATCACCTCGCCGACCGCTACGGCGCCAATCTCCCCCGCGGCACCCGCCACCCGGACACCATCGCCCGCGAAGCCGCCGAGAATTGCCCGGTCTGCAAGCAACGCGCCGAGGAGGAGGCCGCCGATCCCACCGCCGAGGAGCAGCGCTGGCTCGACGATATCCTCGATCGCTATCAGGCCAAGATCCGCGCCGAACGCCACTATCGCCTGACCGGCCAGGTCATCGCCGCGGATTTCACCGTCCGCCAGCTCACCCATATCGAACTGATCCTCGATATCGGCGGCCGCACCCAGCAGATGATCGAGCAATGGACCAACGAGCCGAGCAAATGGGGGAACGGCCTGCAGCAAGCGATCCACGCCAGCCCGGCCAGCAGGGTCCTCGACAAACGCCGCCGCGCCGCCTGGAAGCAAGCCGGCGAACCCACCCGCCCCCGCCTCCGCCTCGATCGCACCCTCCCCGGCACCCACTTCACGGGAAGCCCCAACTTGCACGAACGCGAAAAGGCCCGCCGCGCCTGCGAAGCGCGCATCGCGGCGGCGCAGAGGGAATGGGAAGCGGCGGCGCGGGAGGATACTTGGGAGGAATGGAAGGCTGGGCGATGATCGCCGGTTCTACACAAAAATCCGCATCCCCGAGATAGCGCTCTGTGCGAGGTGAAGGCCGGAATCGAGAGCGATCGCCGCCCCCATCGCCGCAGCGCCGGCAACCGACACTGGAGGCGGCGCCTTTAGGGCGACGGAGCCTATCGGCAATACCAACGCGAGCAGACCTTGCACGGCCCCGGCCAGAGACCCTGCCTGCCCTAGCCAAAATTGCGTGATCTCGCGTTCCGACTGCTTCGCCCCGGCAACGGTCAGGGCGGTCCAGTGCGAGATCAGATAAAGTGTGTACACCAATATGCCGACGCCGATCAGCATGCTGATCACGCTTGTGATCGCTCCCACGAGTGGGCCGCCGACATATTGTTCCAGGCACCCCTTGACGGTCAGGGCGATCACCAGACCGAAAAGGGAGAAACCCGCCGCTAGACACACGAAGACAGCGAATTTGACGACGAGACCGTCATCGTCGCGCAGCTTGGCCGGCCATCTTGCGGGGCTCAGAATGCCGATCAGCAGGATTTGCGTCACGGCAAAGATGCGCGGGACCCAATCGAAGATATCGTTTACAATCGCGAGCGGGCGGAACTTGCCGGGCGCGCCTTGGAGCTGTGCCAGCCGCGCCAGATTGTCCTCGACTGCCGTCATCGACCTGATGAACGAGTTTAGGGGACCGCAGATCTGAAGCAGCCGATCGATCGTGTCGAACCAGAATCGTACGGGACGGTGCTGGAGCGTAGCGAACGCTGCCCGCACCGCCTTCGCGGCGGCGGCATTGTTTCCAGGCGCCGCCATATCGCCGCCGTCGCGGTCTTCGTCCATATCGCTGCTGCGGGTAGCCGCGCTTGCAAGGTCGGCGACCACCGCCATGAAATTCACTGGACGCCCTTGGGGCACGTCGGCTTCCGGAAGGAGTTCCGTCTTTTGGACCAGGTGAAAGAGCAGCACGCCCGGCGTGACGAACAACAGGCAGGCGAGGTCGAGAATGCTGAGCTCGTCTCCTGAAATGCTGCGATACATTGAACTCACCCACCGAAAGGGAGCTCCCAACCCGGAGACCGCCGATGTGAGTAGCTTGCGCAGCAATGCGAGCAGTTCGGCGATCGCTTCGAAGATGAGTTGCTGCACGACGTCGGCCAGATCGATCGCAATCAGCACCGCTGGCTTGGCTAGGCGCAGTGCCTCGCCCGCCAGGAGCGACAGGAGCGTCGGCACGTCGGGGTTCTTGCTCAACCGATCGCTGAGTTCGAACAGCGAATCGCGTAGTGCCGCATTGTTGCCCAGCGCCTCGGCCTGGACTTGGATCGCCCCGAGCTTTCGCGCCAGCGAGGAAGAGAATGCGAACGTACCGGCGGTGTTGGTTTCGCGGGGAGTCGCTGAATGCACGGTCAACAGTGTCGCACCATGTTCCTGGAACTGCGACCGGCTTTTGTCCTTGGGCGGGGTTTGCGGGACCAGTGGCTTGCCAGTCAGGTTGGCGATCCCCTGGTCGAACAGCGTAGCTGCACGTCCGCGCAGATCCTGGATGCCTTGGCTAACCATCTCCGGCAGTTCTGCCCCGACGAAACGCTCGAAATCCTCCAACGTCGTCGTGAGGTAGTCTCGCATCACGCGCTTGCAACGGATTACGTCGCCCCAGCCGAGTTGCTCGGCGAGCCATTTGCCGGCCTTGTCCACCGCATCCTTGGCTGCGGCGGCGGCGCGTGACAGCCAGGCGAGCAGCGCCTGCACGCTCTTCGCGATATCGCGGGCAAGGTTGGTGACGAATTCGCCAATCGCCTGCGCGGTGCGCACGACGAGCTTAACGCCCTCCTCCACGACATGCACGGCGATCTCGACCACCTTGTGCCATGCATCGTGCAGGAAGTTGGCAAAGTCCGCGAAAGCGTCGCCGGTGCCCGCGCCGAAACGCGTCGCGTCCGCCGATCCGGTCGCGTCAAGGCTGAACGAAGATCCCGCCGCATCCGCGCCGCTGGGGAACGCCGTGGCAAAGCTGCGCTGGGGCACAAAGGCGCTGCCCACGGGTCCGCCTGCGGTGCGCAGAACACTGAAGCCCACTTCCTCCGGCTGAAGCGCTTGGAAACGCGCACGCGTGTTCCGATAGGTGTCGTCCGCATACGCGGCGGCGGCGGCTTCGCGCATGACCTTGGCGAGCGCGTCGGCTTGCTCGCCGCGCCACTCCGGCGGCGCGAGGCCCGCCTTGATCAGCGACTCGCCGGTCGTAAATTCCGGATCGCTCACGCGACGGAGCGCATCCTCGTGGGGTCTGAACTTCGCCTCGCCGGCACCCGCCAACTCGGGCAGCGCCGCATGGATATCCGGCGCCTCAAGGCCCTTGGCGATCATGCGGAGGGTGATCGTACCGAGCGCGTCGGTACGGAACGGCGTGCGCTGCCCGGGGGTGAGGCGATATAGCTTCCCCAGCTGCTCCACGAGCACAGGAGCAGACGACCAGATCTCGATCGGCGTGTCCGGCACAGGGTCGCTGGCAACCGTGACCGAGGAGAGGCTCACGACATGGACATTCGCTTGCGTCGCCACCGTCTCGGCGCCTTGCAATGTGATGGGGGCATAACTCCAGGCGAGCCCGTCCATGGGACGGCTCAGCAAACCCACCGCTCCATCCTCGTCGACTGCGAAGAGCTTGAGTTCCCCGCCAACCGTCTGGGGCGCTTCGATCCGATTGGCACGATGGCCGGTTGCGAGCCAGGAGACCCCAATCGCGTCGGCCGCGTCCTGCCCCGCATCGCCCAGCCAGCGCGTATGCCAGATCATGCCGTCCCGATCGCGCGCATAGACGTGGAAGGCGCCATCTGCGGCGACCGAGCCGGCGACTTCGGTGATGCCGTGCGGCGCGACCGGTCGCGGCTGATCGGAGCCCGGCAGTCCGGCGAGCGGGTCTAGGCGCGGTTCGACCAGCCGCACTGCCGCGTCCCAGCTCGGCTCCGCCCCCCACCGAGCGATGGCGAGGTCATCGTCGCCCAGCACCAGCAGACCCCTGCTGGTTCCGTCTAGATCGGTAAAATCGCGCAGCGCCCCTGCGCCGGGGCGCCGCTGACCGCGAGAGCCTCGAACAACGCGCATGATATTGCTGCGAAACTGAAGGTCGAGCCACCGCATGTCTCCGATGGTCTGGGCGGTCCCCGAATCCAGGGCTATGGATCCGTCTCCCGCGCGCGCACTCCACAGGTCTCCGGACCCCGGCAAGGCGACCAGGCAGTCGAAAGACTGCGGCGCCTGCGCCATCACTGCGCGCCAGGAACCGTTCGAATCCGTCGCAATCCCGATCTCCGCCCGCCACTCGAGTGTGCGGGGCTGGCCGTAGAACAGCCATTCTTCGCCATAGCGAACCATTCGGATCGGACCTTCGATCGCCAGCTGTCCGACCGCCAATGGTAGTTGCCGCCATCCGTCCGGACCGTGCTCCGCAACCGCCAGCTCACCGCGCCGCTTACCCTGGACGAAGGCAAGGACGCGCTCGTCCCGGTCCGCCACGGTTAGGCTGAAGGCGTCGATATGGACGATTGGCCCCGGCACCCCCGTGAGCTGAAGCCGCTCTTGGGACCACACTTCTTCGGCGCCCGGCTGCCGCCGGTAGTGATACAGCACGGATGCCGCATCGACGGTTATGAGGTCAGGATCCAGTATCTGCGCATCGCTCCCACGACGCGCGACGACACAATAGTTCGATGCGGCACTCGCTATTCTGATCGGTTCTACTTGCGGAAAATGGCCATCGATCGTGCTAGTCGAGGCAACGATGGCATTGGCTTTCGCCCGCGGAGTGGCAATGTCCACGATCAACTCTCCCCCTGCTTGCCGCGCGGCATCGAATCGCCGCGCCAACTGATAAAGGGTGAACCAAGCGCGCATACCGCTCAAGAACTACGGTTCAATTTCAGAAGCGCTTGTGCCCTTTACCGCGCTAGAAAGCCTGAAAGCGCCGCGCCTATTCCTCCCCCATCCTGAGCGCCGCAATAAACGCCTCCTGCGGAATGCTCACCGAGCCGTATTCCCGCATCTTCGCCTTGCCCTTCTTCTGCTTGTCGAGCAGCTTGCGCTTGCGGGTGGCGTCGCCGCCATAGCATTTCGCGGTCACGTCCTTGCGCATCGCGCTGATCGTCTCGCGGGCGATCACCTTGCCGCCGATCGCCGCCTGGATCGGGATCTTGAACAGATGCCGCGGGATCAGTTCCTTGAGCCGCTCGACCATGCCGCGGCCGCGCGCCTCGGCGGTGCCGCGGTGGACGATCATGCTCAGCGCGTCGACCGGCTCTTCGTTGACCAATATGCCCATCTTCACCAGATCGCCCGGGCGATGGCCGATCTGCTCGTAATCGAAGCTGGCATAGCCCTTGGACAGCGACTTCAGCCGGTCGTAGAAGTCGAACACCACTTCGTTGAGCGGCAGCTCGTAGGTCGCCTGCGCGCGGCCGCCGACATAGGTCAAATTCTTCTGGATGCCGCGCCGCTCCTGGCACAATTTCAGGATCGAGCCGAGATATTCGTCGGGCACATAGATCACCGCCTGGATCCACGGCTCGCTGATCGCCTCGATGCGCGTGGTGTCGGGCATGTCGGCGGGGTTGTGGAGTTCGATATCGCCGCCGCCGTGGGTCAGCTTGATCTTGTAGACCACGCTCGGCGCGGTCGTGATCAGGTCGAGGTCGTATTCGCGGGTCAGCCGCTCCTGGATGATCTCAAGGTGAAGCAGCCCGAGGAAGCCGCAGCGGTAGCCGAAGCCGAGCGCGGCGCTGGTCTCCATCTCGAACGAGAAGCTGGCGTCGTTGAGGCGCAGCTTGGAGATGCTCTCGCGGAGCTTCTCGAAGTCGTTGGCGTCGACCGGGAACAGGCCGCAAAACACCACCGGCTGGACTTCCTTGAAGCCCTCCAGCGCTTGGGTGGCCGGGCGCTTGGCGTCGGTGATGGTGTCGCCGACGCGGGTCTGGGCGACTTCCTTGATCTGCGCGGTGATGAAGCCGATCTCGCCGGGGCCAAGGTCGGCGAGCTGCTCGATCTTGGGCCGGAAGCAGCCGACGCGGTCGACCAGATGCGTGGTCCCCGCGGCCATGAACTTGATCTGCTGGCCCTTGCGGATGTTGCCATCGATCACGCGGACGAGGATGACGACGCCGAGGTAGGGGTCGTACCAGCTGTCGACCAGCATCGCTTTCAGGGGGGCGTCGGCATCGCCCGTGGGCGGCGGGATGCGCGCGACGATGGCGTCGAGCGTCTCCTCGATGCCGATCCCGGTCTTGGCGCTGGTGAGCACCGCCTGGCTGGCGTCGAGCCCGATGATCTCCTCGATCTCGTTTTTCACCTTGTCGACGTCGGCGCTGGGCAGGTCGACCTTGTTGATCACCGGGATGATCTCGTGGTTGTGCTCGATCGACTGATAGACGTTGGCGAGCGTCTGCGCCTCGACGCCCTGCGCGGCGTCCACCACCAGCAGCGCGCCCTCGCACGCGGCGAGACTGCGGCTGACCTCATAGGCGAAATCGACATGCCCGGGCGTGTCCATTAAGTTTAGGACGTGACCCTTCCACTCGAGGCGCACGGTCTGCGCCTTGATGGTGATGCCGCGTTCCTTCTCAATGTCCATGTTATCAAGGACTTGCGCGGACATCTCGCGGGCCTGCAGGCCCCCGGTGGTCTGGATCAGCCGATCGGCCAGCGTCGACTTGCCATGGTCGATGTGCGCAATGATCGAAAAGTTGCGGATTAGGGAGAGTTCGGTCGCCATGATCGCGGCGCGTTAGCAGGGGTGAGGCTGGATGCGAAGGGGTGGCTTGCGATGAGGCGCGGGTTGGTCCAGCCTGCGTGGCGATTGCGGGAGAGAGTGCGTGACGAAGATGCGATGGATGTTGGCGCTCATGCTGTGCGCGCTCACCGGCACGATGGCCGCCGCCGATCCCGCGCAGACCGTGTACGTGATGCGCCACCTCAACACGCCCGAAGGCGAGCGCGACCCAGATCTGACCGTGGAGGGCAAGACGAGCGCGGATGCGCTGGTCCACTGGTTCCACGGCAAGCCGCTCAAGGCGATCTACGTCAGCGACTACAAGCGCACGCGCCAGACCGCCGCGCCGCTGGCGGCCGAGCGCGGGATCGCGGTGACGGTCTATGACCCGCGCGACACGCCGGGCCTGATCGCGAGGGTGCGGGCCGAGCGCGGGCCGGTGCTGATCGTTGGCCATAGCAACACCGTGCCCGAGATTGTCGAGAAGCTCGGCGGTACCCGCCCGGCGGATCTGACGCACCCCGATTTCGGCGATGTCTGGACGATTTCGGGCGGCCATTCCGACCGCGCCAAGCTGCCGTCCGCATCGTAGCGCGCGGCTACCGCCATACCCCCGCTCTGCTACCGTCCGCGGGTTCCGAAAGTCCGGGCGCCCCACGCCCAGTTGCAGGGAGACAAAGATGCGCAAGACCATTCTCGCCGCCACCGTCGCCATTGCCGCGCTGGCGGCCACTGCCGCTCCGGCGCAGGCGCAATCCTCGGGCCGCAAGGCGCAGACGCGTGGCGTGCAGCAGATGCCGCATTGCGAACGTCCGCTCGGCACGATCGCGATGGTCCCGCCCGAGAAGGAGTGGTGGCGCGAACTCAACCTCGGCAGCCCCGAGGCGATTCTGAAGGTCTTCGTCCAGGAATCGGGCTGCTTCACGCTGGTAAATCGCGGCCGCGCGATGCAGAGCCGCGCGATGGAGCGCGCGCTTGCCGAACAGGGCGAGCTGCAAGCGGGGTCGAACATGGGCCGCGGTCAGGTCCGCGCCGCCGACTATCTGCTCGAGCCCGATATCGTCTCGGCGAACCGCAATTCGGGCGGCAACAACGTCGGTGGCGCGATCGGCGGGATTCTCGGACGCCGGGGCGGCGCTATCGGTGCGATCGGGGCGATCGCCGGGGGAATAAACATCAGCAAGAAGGAAGCCAACGTCACCCTCTCGATGGTCGATAGCCGCACCACTGAGGAGTATGTTACCGAAGGCTATGCGCGCAAGACCGACATCGGCTTCGCCGCGGGCGGCGGCGCCGGCTGGTGGGGCGGCCTCGCCGCGGCGGGCGGCTCCGGCTACCAGAATACCGAGATCGGGCAAGTGATCGTGCTCGCCTATCTCGACGCCTATGTCAGGCTGGTGCAGCAGCTTCGGCGTTAACCGGCGGCGTGGGCGGGTTCTCGAGCGGAACCCGTCCGCACGCTCCTGCGCTTGCGCACGATGATCCGCATCGGAACCGCAGGCTGGTCGATCCCACGCGCAGTCGCCGAGCGCTTCCCCGCCGACGGCACCGGGCTGGAGCGCTATGCGGCACGCTTCGACGCCGCCGAGATCAACACGAGTTTCTATCGTCCGCACCGCCGCGCCACCTACGAGCGCTGGGCCGCCAGCGTCCCCGCCGGTTTCCGCTTCGCGGTCAAGCTTCCCAAGGCGATCACCCACACGGCGCGGCTTGTGGACAGCGCGCCCTTATTGGCGCGGTTCGCCGAAGAGACCGCGGGCCTCGGCGAGAAGCGCGGGCCGGCGCTCGTCCAGCTACCCCCGAGCCTGGCGTTCGACGCGGCAACGGCGGGCGATTTCTTCACCTTGGCGAATGCGATTGTCGGCGGCCCGATCGTCTGCGAGCCGCGCCATCCGAGCTGGTTCGATGCCAAGGCCGAAGCGCTCCTCGCCCGGCTTCGCATCGCCCGCGTCGCCGCCGATCCCGCGCCCGTAGCGGCAGCCGCCGTCCCCGGCGGCTGGCGGGGCCTGGCCTATACCCGGCTGCACGGATCGCCCCGTATTTACTGGTCGGGCTATGACGCGGATGCGCTGAGGGCGCTGGCAGCCCGGCCGGCAACCGCCACCGACCACTGGGTGATCTTCGACAATACCGCCAGCGGCCGCGCCGCGGAGGATGCGCTCGCATTCGGCGAATTGTTGCGCGTTAGCGCGCTGTCATAGGTCGCGGCGGCGCGTCCAAAGCATCGCGCAAGACAATTCGGTTGCGGTTGCGTAACGTCCTGAATCTTGCCGGAATCTCCCCAAAACAGCGCAAATACTCTTTGCCCGAACAATTAACTACGATTACCCTCGACAAGTTATAAGCGATTCGGAAGGGGGCCGTTTTGCGATATCCAGCTGTAACTGCCTGTGCGAGCATCATTTTTACTGCGCTGTGCAGCATTCCGGCGGCGTCGGCGCAATCGGGCGATAAAGCGCTCGACCAATATCAGCGTGACAGCGGCGGTTGCCAGCGATCGCGCGATGTTCGCGAGGAGCGCTACGATGGTTCGGCGCCGCACTATCGGCAGATCACCGAGAATATCTATCGTAGCTGCATGAGCAATGCGCAGCGCCGGCTCGATTTTTGCGCGCTCATGGGAAGCGAAGCGAGGCGCCGGGCGAAGCAGGCCATAGGATCACTGAACGGTTTGGCTGGCAAGGAACAAGGCCTGCCGACCGCATGGAAGCGCATGACGATATCCTGAATTCCAAAGCGATACTGATCGTCGTGCAAGTCAAAATGCTTATTTCTGGGGGGGAATGCATGGGTATCCGCAAAATCCTGCTGGCAGTTGCCGGGATTTCGGCCTCGTTTTCGGGGGCGGGTGGCGCGTTGGCGCAATCGCGTCAGGCGGACATCTGCAATCGCATCTTCAGTTCGCAGATACGGATTTGCGCCAACAATCCCGAAACCTCGCGGAGCGCCTGCGAGGCGCGCACGCAATCGCATCTGAACCAATGTCTCGAAAATGCTCGCAACCGCGACGAACGCACCGCCGCGCGACGCCGGAACTAGAGCGAGTGGCGGGTGCAATATATTCGGTAACGTAATTCAAAAGGGGAAATGTCATGCGATCTATCGCGAAATTGGTGGTGCTCTGCACCGCATTGTTACTGCCCACGGGCGCCTGGGCGCAAGGTCGCGGCAATGCCGCGGTCTCCAAGCCCTCCGTGGCGATCAAGGAAATCAAGGATTTGGCCAATACCGGCCAGGCCGAGGTGCTGGGGGCGATGATCCAGACGGCGCTCGTCGGCACTGGCAAGTTCCGCGTGATCGAGCGCGACTTTACCCAGCTCGACAGCGAGCAGAATCTGGGGAAGCGCAAAGTCGTCACAACCAACCGCCCGGGCCGCTCCGGCGGCTATGAGGGCGTCGATTTCCTAGTCTACGGCACCATCACCGGCGGTGGATCGTCCAAGCAGGGCGACACCGGCGCGTCGCTCGGCCGCGCGGCCGCCGAGCACATGCTCGGCTTCTCGCTGGGCGGCAACGGCTGCTCGCGCACGGTCGCGTCGATCGCAGTCGACATCAAGATCGTCGATTCCGATTCCGGCGAGGTCCGCTTCACCAAGCGCATCAATCGCACCCAGAAGACCAAGACCTCGTGCTCGGGCGACATGGGTGTCGATCTGGCGGGTCTGCTTCGCCTGGCGGCGGACGACACGGCAACCGGCCTGGTCACCACGCTCTATCCGATCCAGGTCGCGGCGGTGCAGGCTGACGGCACCCTGGTGCTCAACTACGGCGAGGGTACGATCGAGCCCAATGCGATGATGGTGGTGTTCATCAAGGGCGCCGATATCATGGATCCGGTAACCGGCGAGAGGCTCGCCAATGAAGAGCAGCGGATCGGGCTTGTCACGGTGACCGATGTCGGGCCGCGAGTCTCGAAAGCGATCGCCGCGGGGCCATTCAGCTCGCCGCCGATGGTTGGCGCGATCGTCCGCATGGCGACGCCGGCCGACATGCCGGCCACCGGCAAGAAGAAAAAGAAGTGACCGGCGCGGCAGCTTTGGCGCGGCGGCTGGCCGCGCTCGGGCTGGCGGCAATGCTCGCCATGCCCGGCGCCGCTTCGGCACAGAGCGTCACGGTCGCGATCGGCAAGATCTCGAGCGAGCGATCCTGCACGACCTATCAGATGAGCTCGGGCTCGTCGGCGATGGTGGTGACGCCAAGGCTGATCGCCGCCCGCGCTTCGTGGCGGACCTGGCTGGTGCGCGATTGCGTCAATAATTTCGCAACGTTCCGCACCACGCTCGAGGCGGCGCTCGCTTCGTCGGGCACCTTGGCGGTCGGCCCGCGCGGGCGCTATTCGGTGACGGTCAGCCTGTCCGAACTGGGATCGGCCTCCGACAGCGCGTCCAACGCCGATTCCTCGAGCAACTCGGGCGATGTGGTGATGAGCCTGGATATGACCGTGCGCGATGCGGGCGGGCGGATCATCTATGGCGGCAATATCACCAAGCATCTCGAGACGTCGTCGAATTACAATTCGGGAAGCAACGCGAGCAGCAGCGAGCAATCGGGCCGCACGGTCTATACGCAGATCCAGCAGCAGATCGCTCAGGCCGTGGCGCGGACGGTGGCGTTCAAGCTGGTGCCGCCGGCGGTGACCGCGGTCCAGGGCAGGAAGATCCAGCTCAACTATGGCGCGCCGCTGGTGACGCTGGGGATGCCGGTGATGGTGACGACCCGCGGTGGCGAAATCCTGCGTTACCGCGTCAGTGCGGCGGTGCCGGGCCACGCGATGGCGGACGCCTATGGCGGCGGCGACTTCTCCGGCGCGGCGCCGGGCGATGCGGCGACCGTGGTCGAGGCGGAAGACCCCGAGGCGAATGCGCGGCGGTACGAGCGCGTCGACCTGCCTTAGAGTCTGATCCACTGCCGTGGATGCGGTGCCACGATTCAGCACGCTGAATCCGACTCTCAGTCGCGCGCAAGGGTGGAACGACAATCGGGGACCTTGCCTGTCGAGGTCCCCGGCTTGCCCTCCCCGCCCGCCACGCCGAGGGTCTGAACCCACTACCGGCAATGCCCGGGACGGAGCGGAATTTGGCGCAGGGCAAGGCGCGAGGAGGGAGCGATGCCAGGCATCGCGGCCCCCAGGGAGCTTTGGCTCGCAACGCGGCCATGCGCCAAATTCCGCCCGCCGCTTCGCGGTCGCCTTGTGACGTCCGCTGAACTGCGTTGGATCGCTTGCGCGTAGCCCCGCTACGCGACTGCGCAATCCGCCTTGCCAGCAGACGTCACAAGGCGATCACGGGCGTTGCCGGTAGTGGGTTCAGACCCTAATCTCCGCGCAACCACATGGGGAGGCTGCATGCGCCACATCGCGATCATTGGCTCGGGGCCGGCGGGCTATTACACCGCCGAGGCATGCCAGAAGGCATTCGGCGAGGAATGCCGCGTCGATATCATCGACAAATTGCCCGTCCCTTATGGCCTGATCCGCACCGGCGTCGCCCCCGATCACCAATCGATCAAGGGGGTGTCGCGGCGATACGAGGCGGTGGCGATCAGCGAAAATGTCCGCTTCGTCGGCAATGTCGCGGTCGGGCGCGACGTTTCGATCGAGGAATTGCGCGGGCTGTATGACGCGGTGGTGCTCGCCACGGGCGCGCCGCTCGATCGCCCGCTGGAAGTGCCGGGCGCGGATTTGCCGGGCGTGGTGGGATCGGCGGCGTTCGTCGGCTGGTATAACGGGCATCCCGATTTCGCAGGGCTCGGCCCCGCGCTCGACGGAACCGGCGCGGTGGTGATCGGCAACGGCAATGTCGCGCTCGACGTGGCGCGCATCCTCGCCAAGACCGAGCCCGAGTTCGACGGATCGGACATCGTCGCACACGCGCTCACCGCGCTGCGGGGATCGAACCTTACCACCGTTACCCTGCTCGGCCGCCGCGGGCCGCACCAGATCGCGATGACGCCGAAGGAATTGGGCGAGCTCGGCCATTTGACCCGCGCCACTCCGGTGGTGGAGAGCCGCGACTTCCCGCCCGAATTCGACGACGCTCTGCTCGAACCCGGCCAGCGCAAATCGGTCACGCACCTGCGCAACTTCGCCGCGGCCGGACCGGCAGCCGACAAGCCGGTGCGCATCGTCTTCGATTTCTTCGCGATGCCGATCGCGGTCGAAGGCGACGGCAAAGCCGAGCGCGTGATCGTCGAGCGGACCGCGCTCGACGAGCGCGGCGCGGCGCATGGCACCGGCGAGACCTATGCGATCCCCGCCAGCCTAGTGGTCAGCTGCATCGGCTATCGCACCCCACCGATCGAGGGCATCCCCTATGACGACCGCGCCGGGCGCTTCGCCAATGACGAGGGACGCATCCTGCCGGGCCTTTACGCGGTCGGCTGGGCACGGCGCGGGCCGACGGGGACGATCGGGACCAACCGGCCCGACGGCTTCGCGATCGCCGACAAGATCGCCGAGGACCTCAAGGTTCTTGGGGGCGGCGGCGCGGGCAAGCAGGGCCGCCC
>Ga0247811_1000140_pt1 | contig 25320 bp, 17 predicted proteins | sample UWRJL134311R1_FD_189018 | JGI IMG/M metagenome (GOLD analysis project Ga0247811, IMG submission 189018) | Plant litter microbial communities from Arlington Agricultural Research Station in Wisconsin, United States - UWRJ-L134-311R-1 | ecosystem: Environmental > Terrestrial > Plant litter >...
GCTCACCGCGTGGCGGCAGGCAGCATGGCCCGACACATCGGTGGCACCCGGTTCGCCGTTCCGCGTCGCCGACCTCGACCGGATCGCGTCCGCCGCACCTCTCGGCCCGCCGCTGCTGAACGGCGCGAGCGTCGCAGAGGCCCTCTTCCAGAACCCCGTGCAGGTGCTCGTGCACGGAAAGAACCTGACAACGGCGGATGACTGATGCCCGATCCCCTCACCCTCGACCTCGACCCGATTACCCGCAAACGGGCCGCGCTCGCGAAACTCGACGCCAAACAGGCCGACCTCGCCCTCGACCTCGCGGGGGCCCGCGCCCGGGCGGATCGGTTGCGCAGCACCGGAGCCACCAGCGCCCAGATCACAAAGGCCGACGAGGCGCTCGACCGGCTGGTCACAGCCGCCGCGGCAAACCGCACCAACCGGTTCGACGTGCTCGCCGACATCGACACGATCTCCAACGCCTTCGTCGAAGCCGCGCGCCCGGAACTCGGGGTGACCGCGCTCGACGCGACAATCCCGGTCGCGATGCTCCCCGTGCGTATCGAGACCCGGTTCGGAACCGACGCGAAGACCCTCGACGTGCGCATCTACCCCGACCAGGCGCACCTCGACTCGCACGAGCCCGGGCTCACCGCCGACGAGCGCGCCGCCGGCGAGTGGTACTGGACCCATCGCTGGCCCGACCTGGCCTCTGTGGAGCTCGCCGGCGTGGCCTGGCAGAAGCTGGTCGAACGATTCCGGCCCGGACGTGCCCGCTACCTGGTCGAGCTGCTGCGGCCGGGCAACGAGAGCGCATCGCCCGGTTCCCCACCCCGTTTCCCCGAGACGCCCGTCCGAGCGTCATCGTGGACACGCTCCCTCGAGGCGACCGCGCTGCCCGACCGGTGGGCGGCCGTCGGATTCCAGGGCGACACCGAGGTGTTCCGGGTCTGGTCGACGCGGGTGCCCGACCGTCTTGCCGCCGGGCCGTCACCGTCGGCCGACGACGTTCCGACCGTCGGCCCCGACCCCGACCAGCCGCTGGTGCAAGACGCTTTCCGCTGGGCGGTGGATCTGCAGGCGGCACGCGACGCGGGCATGGCACTCACCGTACGGGACTCCGATCTAGTGCGGGGCAGGAAACTGCGCGACGGCCTCACCCGGCTCGTCGTCGCCGGCGTGGACTGGACACTGACGCCGGAGCAGGGCTCGGACACGATCGGCGCACTGCTCGCGGGGCACACCGCCACTGGCGACCTCGGGTTCGTCGCGCCGGGGACCCCGACGAACAACACCGCTGCCGCGCCGAGCGGCTTCAGCACCGCACGGGCCGAGCGCGCCGCTGCCTGGGCGCCGCCTCCCGTCGGCGTCGAACCCGACGCCCGGCCGGACACCGCCGCCGGCCGGCTCGCCGCCGCGTTGGGCATCGACCCGGTGCCCCTCGCCATCGCACCGGGGGCCGACGGCCACCAGCACCGCACCGCTTCCGCACTGGTGGACGCACTATGGGAGGGCACCGGCGGCTACTACGCCACCGAGCTGCTCGACCCGCTGGTGCCCGACCGCCTCGCGGCCGACCTGCGCGCGCACGCCGCGGCCCACCTGCACCCCTCCGGCCCGCTGCCCGCTCTGCGCATCGGCCCGCAGCCGTACGGTGTGCTCCCCGTGGTCGCCCGCAGGTACCAGCCGACCCGCGGGGACCGAGCCGAAGCGGCAATCGCTCGGGTCGGCAGCGCCATGCGTTCGCTCTGGAATCCCCTCGTCGACCTGGTTCCGCAGCTGGGGCGGGCGGGCGAGAAGCGCGACGCCGACGAGATCATGCTCGACCTGCTGCAGCGCACCCCCGTTCCGTGGACGACGCGCTGGCGCGAGATGATCCCGCCCCCGCAGTGGGCGTCGACCGACTGGATGCTGGAGCGGCGCACCTACCAAGCCCCCGTGCTCTACACGGTGATGGATCTCCTCGGCGTTCCAAGCCGCAATGCCGCCCGCGTGCAGTACCTCATGGCGGCCGACGACAGCACCCTGCTCAACGTGCCGCTCGTGCTGAAGGGGGACGAGGGCACGGCCTATCTCGGCGAACTGGCCGGACTGGCCCGCGGAGGCAGCGACGGCCGGCGCGCCCTGAACCTACGGCAGAATTCGATCGCGCTGCTCGAATCCCTGCTCGCCTTCGCCGCGGTGCAGGAGATGGACAAAGGCGCGTCGGGCTATCTCGTCGAGGGTCTCGCCGAAGCCGACCTTGTTCTGAAGGGCTTCACCCATCTCGGCGTGCGCACCCCCGATCTCGTTCGCGTCGAGACCCCCGATCCCGACCGCAAACCCCTCGCCTTCCAGAGCGCACGCGAGCTGGCCGTGCTGACGGCCCCGCAGACGGGCATTCTCGTGCACGACCAACTGTCCGCCGAACTGATCTCCACCGGCCTCGACGACCTCATCGGCAAGCCGACGGCGCCCGCGCACGCCACCGCCCGGTTCTTGAAGGCCGTCGACACACTCGTCGGAGCTCCGGCCGCCGAGATTGAGTGGGCTTTCCGCGGCGTACTCGATCTCTACAGCTCGCGGCTCGACGCCTGGTTCACCTCGCTCGCGACCTCTCGGCTCGCCCGACAGCGTGCCGACAGGCCGGTCGGCGTGCACATCGGCTGCTACGGCTGGGTCGACGACCTGGTGCCCGATACCGGTGCGGCGGCAGAGTCTCTCGGCTACGTCGGCGCACCGTCGCTCGCTCACGCGGTGGCCGCCGCCCTGCTGCGCAGCGGCCGACAGGCGCACGCCGCCGAGGACGCATTCGCGCTCGACCTGTCGTCGCGGCGGGTGCGCGAGGCGATGTCGATGCTCGAAGGCGTCGCCGCCGGGCAGTCGATCGCCGCGCTCGTCGGCTACCGTATCGAGCGCCGCCTGCACGACGCCGGACTCGCCGACCTCACCGTGCCCCTGCGCGTCGAGGCGCCGCTGCAATCACGCCAGGGTGACCTCGACACTCCCGTCGAATCGGTCGCGGCACGCGACGTCGTCGACGGAGTGCGCCTGCTGTCGCTGTTCGCCGGGCCGGCAGCCGCGTGGAGCGCCCTTCTCGACCGCGCCGGCGTCTCCGCCGCTCGCCGCCCGAAACTCGCCGGCGTGCTCACCGACGTCGCCCAGAACTACGACGCGGTGACCGACGTGCTGTTCGCCGAGACGATCTATCAAACCGCCGCCGGCAACCTCGACCGCGCGAGTGCTGCCGCGTCGGCTCTCGACCGCCAGCAGCGGCCCGTGGAGCCCGAGGTCATCCGCACCCCGCGCGACGGCGCGGTCGTCGCGAGCCGCGTCGTCGTCGCGCTCGACTCGACCGCGCGCGCGGCGGGCTGGACCGCCCGCGGTGTGCGCGGCTCGGTCGAACCGCGGCTCGACCGCTGGCTCGGCGGGCTGCTGGGCGACCCGGCCGCGCTGGCAATCGTTGCGACTCCCGTCGCCGCCGCGGGTCCGCAGCCGCCGGCCGTCACGGTCACCGCTGCCGACCTCGGCCTCTCGCCCTTGGCCCTCGCGCTGGCCGCCCAGCGCCCGTCGACCGGGGGACGCAGCGAGCTCGAACACCGGGTGTGGAACATCGCCGCAGACCGCATCGGTTCGCTGACCGCCGCGGACCGCATCGAGATCACGGCGCCGAGTCTGCTGCTCACCGTGGCGGGTTGGGCCGGACGGCTCGCGAGCGGTACCCGCGCACTCGCCCCCGGCGATCTCACGGCGGGCGACGGGGCGCCGACCGGTTCGGCCGACCTCGCCGACCTCGACAACCGGGTCGCCACGGCCGAGGCGGCGCTCCGCTCGGCACGCGCCGACCTCTCCCCCGCGCCCACGACCGCCACCGCGTTGCGCACACGGCTCGAGGCGGTCGCCGAGCTCGTCGGCGGCGATGCCCTGCCCGACGTTGTGCCCGGTTCCGCGGACGAAGCAGACCACCTCCGGCTGCAGTTCGACGCGGTCGCCCTGCTGCTCGACGAGCGCATCGCCGCGTTCGAGCGGCGCACGGCCGAGCCGGTCGACCCGTCGGCCGATCCGACAGCACGGGCCAGCGAACTGATCGGCATCGCGCTCGGCGGCCCGCAGCCGGTTTTGCCGCTGATCACCCTCGCTGCCCCCGAGGAACTCGCCGCCTCGCTCGCCGACGAAGACGCGCTGCTCGCGGGAGACGCCACCGCGCCTCTGAGCTGGCTGCACCGGATGTCCCTCGTGCGTCCCGACCTCGATCCGCTGGCCGGTCTGCTCACCCATTGCGAGGCATCCGGAACCGACGTCGTCGGCAGCCTCGTCGTCGGCCAGTTGCCCCACCGCCCGGGCGCACGCTGGTGCGAACTCCCCTTCGGCGCCGAGGGAGCGGCCCCGGCCGGCACCGTCGGCATCGCCGTCATCGCCCCCGACGGGTTCGACCCGACAAAACCTACGGCCGGCCTGTTCGTCGACGCCTGGACCGAAGTCGTGCCCTCGGCCCGGCACTCCGCGGGGGTGTCGTTCCACTACGACGCCCCGGGCGCGCGGCCACCGCAGGCGATCGTGCTCGCGGTTCATCCGGAACCCAACCCCGACCGCTGGGACTTCGAGACGCTGCTCGCCACGATCGACGAGACGCGGTCGCTCGCGCGGCTGCGCACGCTGTCGCTCAAAGAGATCGAGGGATTCGCGGGCCTGATACCCGCCCTCTACCTGCCGAACAACTACACCCGCGACGTGCCGAGCGTACCGTTGCGGTGGCTGATCGAAGCGGCGGACAAGGCGAAACTGTCCTTCCCGCTCAGCGACATCGTGGGGAAGTGACGACGTGGTCGACATCTGGCAGCTCCCGTTCGCACAGCTCGACGTCGAGCTCGTAAAACTCCCCTCGGTCGTCACCTGGTCGCGGCTCGAGCCACTGTCGCTCTCGTCGGATCTGACACCCGGGTTGCAGGCCCTCGTGGCCGATCCGCTCTGGATGATCGGACGGCAGTGGCAGTTCGCCGAGCTGCGCGGCGAAGACGGCGGCACGCCCATCACCGCGATCAGCGAGGTCGAGCACGCGCCGATCTCGCGTTTCCGCGCGGCAACCGACGGCCCGGAGTCCGACATCCTCGACGAGTCGGTGCCACTCGAGGCGCGCATCGAGGCGGAGGGGGTGTCGCGCCCGGCGGCCCGCGTGCGCGCCGAGGCCGGATTACAGGCGCTCCGGATGCTGGCTGCCGGCGGTGTCCCGCAGGCGCGGCAGCCCGTGACGAGCCTCGCCGCGTTCGTCGCGAGCCCCGCGGCCGTGGCCGCCGTCGGCGATCCCGACGCCGAACTGCCCGACGAGCGCGGGCGGGTACGCGACATGGTCTACGCCGGCCGCGTCCCCGACGGGCAGCTGCTCGCGGACGCGCTCGAGCCGCTCGCCGGCGCGCCGGGCGCTGCGCTCACCGACCTGCCCGCGGGGCTAGCCGTGAGCGGCGGCGCGGCGGCGGCGAAAACGACCCGTGAAGTGCTCGGCGCATGGCTCGACTGGTACCGCGGCTACTTCGTCGGCGACGAGGCGACACCGGCCTCGTGGAACCCCGCGCGCCAGGAGTACGGCTTCGCGGTGCAGGCGAACCTCCCGTCGGGCAGCGTGGTACTCGAATCGGAGGAGTACACCTCGGGCCGCGTCGACTGGACCGATTTCGAGGCGGTCCCGGGAGACATCGGCGCCACACCGGCGGGCCGCGACGGAGATACGAAACGCTCGGTGACCGTTCCCACACCCCCGACCTTCCCCGGCATGCCCGCCGACCGGCTCTGGCAGTTCGAAGACGCGCACGTGTATTTGGGCGGGCTCGAGGCCGGCCCGACCGATCTCGCGAAGATGGCGCTCGTCGAATTTGCTCTCGGCTACGGGGTGGACTGGTTCGTGCTGCCCCTCGATGTACCCGCGGGAAGCGTCATCCGGGTCTCGTCCCTGCGCGTGCGCGACACCTTCGGCTTCGACGTCTTCGTCCCCGCCGCGCGGCAACCGGGCGGCTGGAGCATGTTCGGACTCACCCCGTCGACCGATACGAGCGAACGCGCCGACCTGTTCGTGGTGCCTCCCGTGGTCTCGCACGTGCTCGAGAGCGATCCGCTGGAGGAGGTCGCCCTGTTCCGCGACGAGATGGCGAACCTGGTCTGGGGTGTGGAGCGCACCGTGCAGTCCGAGGTGTCGGGCGAGGTCATCGATCGGGCGCACATCACCGCGCCCGTCTCGTTGCGGCAGCAGCTGCCGGGCGACCTCGGCGATGCCGCTATCGTCTACCGCCTGATGTCGCCCGTTCCCGACAACTGGATCCCGTTCGTCGCGGTGAAGGCGAAGAGCGGCCCGGCGGGATCGCTCGAACTGGAACGTCGACCGCTGCTGCACTTCAGGGACGACGGCACGACGGATTTCACCCACCCGCGCGGCACCCTTCTGCTGACGGCCGCCGACGCAGACAGACACACCGACCGGCTGCGCCTCGTCGAAGAGGAGGTTCCGCGCGACGGTGCCGTGGTCACCCGCCGCTACCAGCTGGCCCGCACGCCCGACGGCGGCAGCGCGCTGTGGATCGGCCGCCGCAAACGCACCGGCCAGGGCGAGGGCTGGAGCGGGCTGCGCTTCGACACCGCGCTGGCGCCGGGCCAGCTCTGATCCACGAGGGCGCGACGCGCTAGCACGCCACGTTCAGATCGGCGCCAGGTTCAGATCGCCGCCACTTCAAGATCAAGCGGCCGGATGCCGGCAGCCAGCCAGTCGGCGAAGAGCGCGGCCCGGTCGGCCTCGGGCCCCGCAAGGGCGATGCCGCAGTCTCCGCCGCCCGCCCCCGAGCTCTTCGCCGCGGCGCCGTGGCGCTCGGCGATCGCGCAGAGCCGCACGAGTTCGGGCGTCTCGATCGTGATACCGGAGAGTGCCGCGTGCGTGGCGAGGGCGGCGCGTGCCCGACGGATCGCGGTCTCGGCGCGGGCGTCGTCTCCGGCGCGGATCGCCCCGACCAGAGCCGCGACTGTCGAATCGCTCTCGACGCAGAACTCGCGGAACTCCTCGGCCGCGCTGCCACGGCCGACCCTCGAGTGCTCGACGAGCGCCGAGGTCGAGGCGGGCGAGCCCGTCCAGCCGACGAGCAGCCCGAGATCGGCGGGTGCCGGCAGCGGCACGGCCGAGAGCCCGTCCCACGAATCGCCGAGCGTGGCGGCGACACCGACGCTGTCGTAGCGCGCCAGCACCGCGCGCGCGTCGCCCGACCGGTAGTCGACCCAGCCGCCGAGCGTGCTCGCCGCGACATCTCCGCCCGAGCCCGAGGCGTTCACGCGCCACGTCGCGAGCAGGGCGAGCCGCAGCACGGTGGCGTCGTCGAGCTCGAGCCCGTGGGCGAGGCCGAGCGCGCGCACCGTAGCGACCACGACCGCGGCGCTCGAGCCGAGGCCGAATTTGGCGCCGCTGACGTGGTCGAGGGCGCTGTCGATCTTGACGCTCAGCGTTCGTTCGGCACGACCGGATGCCACGGCGAACGCTTCAACGGTGTCGAGCGCCGCGATCACGGCGTCGAACGGACGGGAACCCGTCACCTCGACGCCCTCGCGGTGCCGCCGCCACCGCAGCGGGTCGGCGCCGTAGTGCGTCGACGTGAGGGAGTTCTCGGCAGCATCCGTCGCCGAGACCGTGACGAACCTGTCGACGGCGACGACGACCGCCGCTCCCCCGGGCTCGACGACCGCGTACTCGCCGGCGATGTACAGCTTGCCGGGGGCGCGGGTCTCGATCACGCGACGTCCTCGTCGGCGACCAGCCGCACACCCTCGCCCGCTCGCGCAGACAAGAACCGGGCTGACGGATCGACGGCCGCGAGGTGCGCCTCGACGCGTGCGGCGTCTGCGGGGCGGCAGAGGAACTTCACGTTGGGCCCGGCGTCCATGGTCGCGTAGGCCTCGACTCCGGCGGCGCGCAGGCCGGCGGCCGCGTCGAGCAGAGCGATGCTCGCGGCGCGCTGGTAGCGCACGGGAGGCCAGGCGCCGGCCATCGTCGCGTGCATGCGCAGGCTGTTCGACTCGGTCAGCTCGCCGACGGCGGTGAAGTCGGCGCGGGCGATCGCCTGCAGCATCTCGTCGAGCTGGCGTGTGGTCGACTCGGCCCAGGCCGGGTAGAACGGCGATGTCGCGGTCGTGCGGTTCATCGCCTCGGTGCTCGAGATCGACTTCGGCCCGGCGTCGATGATCGCGACCACCATCGCGAGGTCGAGGCCGTTCGACTCGACCGGCTGGGCGAACGACTCTGCGTCGTCGCCCGGGAACCAGCGCACCAGACCGCCGAAGATCGAGCGCGAAGCGGAGCCCGAGCCGCGACGGGCGAGCCGGGACAGCGCGCGGTCGTCGAGGTCGAGTCCGTAGGCCCCGGATGCCGCGGCAGCGAGCGCGGCGAACGCCGAGGCGGAGGACGCGAGTCCGGCCCCGGTCGGTATCAGGTTGGTCGACTCGACGCGGGCGTGCTCGGTTCGGCCGCCCGCCTCGCGCACGAGGTCGAGGAACCGGCGCACACGGTCGAGCGGTCGCCCGGTCTGCGTGTCGCCGCCGAGAACCAGCTCGTCGGCTGTCAGCGCGGAATCGAGGGCGACGGTCGTGCGGGTCGGCGCCGTGTCGAGTGTGAGCGAGAGGCTGCCGGTCACCGGCAGGTTCAGGGCGGCGTCGGCCTTGCCCCAGTACTTGATGAGCGCGATGTTCGGGTTCGCCTCGGCGGTGGCCCTCATGCGGCCTGTTCGTCGGAGTCGTCGGAGTCGGGGGCTGCTGCCGTTGTCTTTGTCTGCTGCGACACTGCCGACTTCGCGGGTGCCTCGCCGCCGGCCGTGACGACCCAGCAGTTGACGGCGCCCGCCGCGGTGAGCGCCTCGACCACGCGCGCGGCCTCGCCGGGCGTGCTGACCAGGGCGACGACGCAGCCGCCCTGCCCGCCGCCGGTGAGTTTCGCGCCGAGCGCGCCCGCGGCGACGGCCGCATCGACGAGCCGGTCGATCGACTCGTGTCCGGCACCCAGCTCGGACAAAATGCGGTGCGCCCGTGTCATCCGCGAACCGAGGGCGTCGCGTCTGTCTTCGGAGAGATCCGTCGCGGCGTCGCGGGTGAGCTGTTCGAGCTGGTCGAGCAGCTGCGCGGATCGCTCGGGGTGGGTGCGCGAGTAGGCGGCGACGTCGCCGACCGCGGTCTTCGTGGAGCCGCGCACGCCGGTGTCGGCGATCACGAACGCGCCGCCGAAGTCGACGTCGACGCTCGTCACCGCGCCGTTCTCGAAGACGAACGGTCCGGGTTCGCGGGTGGCGCGGGCGTCGAGCCCGCTGGGAGTGCCGTGGGCGACGCGTTCGGCCGACTGCACGAGTTCGAAGCGCTGGTCTTCGTCGAGCTCGGCGCCGAGCAGTTCGCGCACCGATTCCACTATGGCGTGGGATACGGCCGCGCTCGATCCGAGCCCCCGGCCGATGGGGATCTCGCCGTGCACGCTCACGGCGACGCCGCTCGTCTCATGGCCGAAGAAAATCAGCGCGTTGCGGATGGCCGCGCCGAGGGTGTCGAAGCTCGACTGGGCCTCGTCGAGCGCGCCCGTGTAGCTGTCTGTCTCGAGGCGCAGCGGCCCGTCGACGAACCGCGCGTCGGCGCGCACCCACATGCGGGGCAGCGGCATGCCGATGGCGGGTCGTCCGTAGACGACGGCGTGCTCGCCCAGCAGGATGAACTTGGCGTGGGCCGATCCGGTGCCCGTCGCGCCGGAGGTGCCGTCGGCCGTGACATCGACAGACGGGTGGGGGGTCATTGGAGCTCCGGAGTTACGGGAACGACGGGCGGGAATGGAGCCGTCGCTGTGCATGCGCCTAATAGCGGATGCGAGAAGTAAACGCTACCAAGTTCGATCGATGCGTGCGCGATCGGACTGGGCATTGCGAGGCCTACACATTTATGGCGTAGTCACATTGAAGGTTGGGCTCCTCCCGGATCGGTAAAACCACTATTCGGAAATAACGTCGGAGCCCGCTCACCCGATCGTGACAGAGTGACTTTCTCTCGGATTGAGTCGACCGTGGTCTCGGAGTCTCTCATAGTCTTCAGAACGGCCGCATGATTGCGCCAATGTTCCTCCCAGAGCGAATCGCCGACGACGGCCGCGAAGTCGATATGCGTAGGTTTCCCCCATGCTTCGTAGTTCGCGAGACGAACGGCCCTGTCGGCCAGCCCAACGATGCCTCTGGATGTAGGCGAAAGGCGTGCAGGGCCGAACTTCCACGCCCGCCACGGAGTATTTCCCTTGCTCTGATTGCACTTGCTGCAGGCGGGCACGAGGTCATGAATTTCCGAGATATACCCAGTCGGCCTCCCGCCCACGACAAGAGGACGTAAATGGTCCCACTCTGTCGCGGCATCACCGCAGTACGAGCACGCCACAGCGTCCTCCATACCGAGAATTCGAAGGGCTTCATCGATTTGCTCGGCTGTCGGCGGCACAACAGGGATGATGCCGTTCACGAATGAATTTGTGATGCTCGATGACCGAGAAGTAATTCGAACGCGCTTGGGCATAGCGAACCGGAATACTGGACCCTGGATCATGCGCACGATAATACGTGCCACTAGCGATTTTCGGAGCGACGAGTTCGAGCGCTAGAGTCCCGTCTGGCTGACGCCGAACTCGGCCTGTTCCTGGGTGAAGCCCTCGAAAAGCAACTGATCGATCAGCCCGGAACGTGAGAACGATGTGTATTCGAGATAGTTTTTCGCCGACTTCGCCGCTTGCTCGTTCCAATCGACGATTACTCGGTCTACGCCCCAATTGGCGTCTTCGACAGAGAAGCCCTCGAACACGAGCTGGTCGACAAGCCCCGACCTAGAAAATGCGGAGTAATCGAGGTAGCTCTCGGCCGTCCGGAGTGAGTTCTGTTGGGAAACCGTGCCCCGCGCAGCCTCTTCCGCAGCCGCTGCCGCAGCCGCGTCCGCGGCCTTTTGGGCTTCCGCAGCCGCGGTTGCTTCGGCAGCAGCCGCATCCTCGGCGTCTTTTGTGGCTTTTTCTGCGGCCTCTTGGGCGGCGATCTCCGCTAGTTCCTCCGACGTGGGTTCTGGCGATGTCTCAACGGGAGCGGTGGTCGGCTTGGGAGAATCGCTCGGTGCCGGTTCGCCCTGCGTTGTTTCGAGCGATGTCGTGTGTAGAGCGCCGGTTCCGAGACCGGCGAGAAAGACGATGGAAACAATGATCGCTACCAACCACGCGGCCCCGCCTCCGATTACTGCGAATAGGGATTGACCGCGCGGTCGCCCCAATCGCATCAATGAAACAAGTCCGAGAATGATGGCGGGAATGGCAAAGAGCCAAGTGAAGAAACTCACCCCCGGGATCACCGCGGTTACCAGTGCGACGATTGCGAGCACTGCCGCCCACAGCTTGACACGATGATTGGGGGTCGGAGTCGACACCTCCGACTCGAGCTCCGACTCTGGGTGTGCCGTTGTTGCTGGCTCCGAAACCGCGGATTCGATCACGGTTGTTTGCGCATTGGCGCTCGAATCATGGGCGGGCAAGGCGGCACTGGCGTCGACCGAGTCGGCGCCTAACGCCGAGGATTGGGTCACTTCGCGCGGACGGCGTTGTGTCGACCAAGTGTCTCCGCTCCAATAGATTTCTTCTTCTGGATTCGCCGGATTCGGGTACCAACCCGCGGGAAATTGCGCCATTAGTTCAGTCGTCTCGTCAGGGCTTGTCTTGGAGAGCAAGCACTTTGAATTGTAAAACGAGAGTGATCATCACGAACGCCCCAGTTCGGAGGCCAGCCGGCCGCGAACGTCATTCTCACGACCCGTGACGCTCCGACGAATCTCAGGTCTGGCCGCGTGCGAACGCCGGATCCGCCCGGTCTGATCGCCCACGCCGCACTACTAAGCGCTGCCGACGCGCAGCGGCCTCAGGAACTCGACGATGTCGGCGGCGAGCAGCTCGGGTTCTTCATACGCCGCGAAGTGTCCGCCACGCGGCATGCTCGTGTACCGAACGACGTTGTGCGTGCGTTCTGCCCAGCTGCGCGGCGGCTGGTTGAGATCGGCCGGGAACAGCGCGACCGCGGTGGGCACCGTTACGTAGGAGATCGCTCCGACTACCTTGCCGTTCTCGTAGTACGGCCGGAACGAGGTCGAGATCGCGTTGGTGAACCAGTAGATCGACGCCTGCGTCAGCAGGAAGTCGTCGCTGAACCTCGTCGACAGGTCGCCGTGGCTGTCGCTCCATGACCGGTATTTCTCGAGCAGCCAGGCCAGCACTCCCGCGGGCGAGTCGGACAGCGCCGGCGCGAGAGTGAGCGGCTTGGTCGACTGCTGGTGTCCGTACGCGCCCTCGGAGAGCGCCCACTGATCGATTTCGGCGAGATACACCCGCTCGCCGGGGGTAGCCGAAGCCAGGTCGAAGTCCCGGGGTATACCGACCGCCATAACGTGCACGCCCAGCACCGACTCGGGGTGCGCCTCGCCCAGCCGCGAGGTGATGCCGGCGCCGAGGTCTCCCCCGTGCGCCGCGTAACGCTCGAAGCCGAGCTCGTCGTGCATCAGCCGGTGCCAGAGCTCGTGGGTCGGCACCGTCGCGGGCAGGGGCTCCCGCTGGCCGGAGAACCCGTACCCGGGGAGCGACGGCACGATGACGGTGAAGGCATCATCGGCCGAGCCGCCGAACCTCGACGGGTTGGCGAGCCGCTCGGCGAAGTCCGACAACTCGAGTACCGAACTCGGCCAGCCGTTCGTGAGCACGATCGGAAGGCTGTTCGGATGCTCGCCGTCGTACCGCAGGTAGCTCACGTCGATACCCGCGATGTCGGCGGTGTGCCAAGGAAGCGCGTTGATCGTGGCCTCGTGTGCCCGCCAATCGTAGCCGTCGGCCCAATACGCGACCAGGCGGCGCAGTTCGGCCGCATCCGTGCCCGCTTCCCACGGTGTCGTCGGCCATTCGGTCGCCCACCGTGTGTTGCGCAGGCGCTGCTTCAGATCGGCCAACTCGGTTTCGGCGATGTCCATGCGGCAAGGCTACGGCGGGGTACCGACAGCCCCTCGTCGGAACTGCGAGCCGTCAGCCCGCGGCCTTCGTCACGAGCGCGCCGAGCATCGCCAGGTCGGCGTCGGTCATCTCGTTGTGCACGGCGAAGGCCGTCGCCCACACAGCTCCGTCGTCGAGGGATGCCGCCGTGTCGAACTCGAACGTCGAGTAGCGCACCTTGAACTTCGACTTCGGTTTGAAGAAGCAGACGACCTTGCCGTCGCGCACCCAGGCCGGGAAGCCGTAGTAGGTCTTCGGGTCGAGCTGCGGGGCCGCGGCGACGACCATGGCGCGGATGCGCACCGCGAGTTCGCGTTCGTCGTCGGGCAGGATCTCGATCGCCGTCGCGTTCGCGGCGGCATCGCTCTCTTTGCCCGCCGCCTCTTTCAGCTCTTTGGCGCGGGCGCGCATCGCCTTCTTCTCTTCGGGGCTGAAGGTTTCGGAGTTCTTCGTATCGCTCATGCGCCCAGTATGGAACAACGGGCGGCAGGCGGCTTCTCGAATCCTGCTCGGGCTGCCCGCGCGCGGTGTTACCAGTCGGTCGGGCCGCCGCTGCCGGCCGCATACTCCTCGAGAGGCGCGTCGCCGGCCGCCCACGCTTTCACGACCGGCGTGACGATGCGCCAGCACTGTTCCGCCACGTCGCCGCGCACCGAGAGCAGCGTGTTCTGCTGCAGGATTCCGGCCAGCACCTGGGCGTAGGCGCCCAGTTCAGCGGTTCCGGGGTTGGCCTCCAGGTCGACGCGGCGCAGCGCATCGACGTCGTCCGCGCCGGTGACGACGAGCTCGAGGTTCACCTCGCCGCCCTTGAGCGAAATCCGCAACACCGTGCCCGCACCGTTCTCGGGAGAGCTGAGACCGGTGGGAGGCGCGGATGCCTTGAAATGTACGGCAACTTCGGCTCGCGGATTGCCGATGCCCTTGCCCGAACGCAGCACGAACGGCACACCCTTCCACCGCGGCGTGTCCACTTGAAGAAGCAGCTGCGCGAGTGTCTCGGTGCCACGCGACGCGTCGACATCGGGTTCGTCGACGTACGAGGGGAAGAACCGCTCCCCCACGCGTCCCTCCGTGTAGCGGGCGCGGCGGGCGGTCGACGGGTCGTCGTGCCAGAGGCGCACCGAGCCGAGGACCTCGGCCATGCGCCCGTGAACGTCTTCAGGAGTGATCGCGTCGGGCCGTTCCATCGCCGTGAGCGCCAGAACCATCAGCAGGTGGCTCTGCAGCATGTCGCGCAGCGCGCCGGTCTCGTCGTAGAAGGCGGCGCGGCCCTCGAGTCCGAGCTCTTCGTCGTAGACGATCTCGACCTTGTCGACGTTCTCGGCGGTCAGGCCGGTCTCGAGCAGACGGTTGCCGAACCGCAACCCGAGCATGCCCAGCACGGTCGCGTTGCCGAGGAAGTGGTCGATGCGCCACAGCCGCTCCTCGGGGATCACCTTGGCGAGAGCGGCATTCAGCGACTCGGCATCGGCGAGGTCGTCGCCGAACGGCTTCTCGATGGCGATCAGCAGGTCGTCGGGCAGGTCGATCTGCGCGAGCGCTTCGGCGACCTTGTGGCCGGCCGATGGCGGAAGCGCGATATACAGCACCGGCGAGGTCGGGCACGCATCGAGAAGCGCTTTCAATTCGGTGGGGTCGGATGCATCGGTCGCCAGAAACTCCGCTGTGGAGGCGAGTGCATCGACCGTGCCGGCGGAGACGCCCGCCACTTCAAGGCTCTCCCGCACGCGCGCCTGCCAGTCCTCCCGGGACTGCGGGGTGCGGGCGGCGCCGATGATCTGCACCTGGATGTCGCGGCCCGCGTCGACCACCTGCCCCAGCCCGGGCAACAGCAGCCGCCGCGTCAGGTCGCCCCCTGCACCCAGAATCGCGATCGTGCGCGAGGTGGGCGCGATCGACTCGGCGTCGGGAATGCCGAGGTTTTCTGACGTGGCTGCCTGGTCGGTCATGTCTGTCTCCTGCTTCTCGTCGGGCTGCGAATCGCGCGAAGGTCTGCTTCACAGCAACGGCTCGCGGTCTGTTCGACACTAACCAGATCAGTCTGCGCGGTCGATGGGCGAGTCTTGTTGTTGGCCGGTCGGGGCGACCTGTGTTAACGCCGAAACGCCCTCCCGAAGGAAGGCGTTTCGTGTTCGTCGTGGTCGGGCTGACAGGATTTGAACCTGCGACCCCCTGGAGGGTTCAGGCCCTCTTTTGGGTCGTTGCCGAATGTCTCCGAAAACCCTCGGATTCCCTTGTGTTTACAGGGAACCGGGCGGTTCGCTGGCTTCGATTGTACGTGGTCACGTCGATTCGGTCACGGTCGTTTTTGACGGGTAAATGATGGCCATTTGAACCGCTTTTGGCGCCACCGCGTGCCCGCTCAAAGTCCCCTCGCTCCGCCGCATGATTTCCGCCACATCATTGCGCCCCGTGAGGCCTTGACGTCAGATGCCTATGCCTTTTCGGCCGTTGAAACCGTCTGACGGTGGTAACTCACTTTCGCGTTGCGCGGATTAAGCGGCGAGAACAAGGCGATCGCGCTCGGGTCTAACGTCGCCATTTTCGCTCAGTTCGCGTTGCGCGGCCCGATTGACGTAAGGGAACAACGCAAAATCATGATGGTCTGAGGTGGCAACCGCATTCAGTTCCTTCGTTCTTGCGGAAGCTACAAAGCAATCGGCCCATGATTCACGTTCCTCCTCGCTTTGCGGCCGCGCACCATCCCACTGAGTGTCTCTGGTGTATGGACCTGAAAATCTGCGCGATAGAAAAGCCCACCGTCATCGGACAGCTCGGTAGCTCGCAGCGACGTAGACTCAGTCATTCTCGGTGTTTCCTCTCGAACCTAAGCCAAAGAATCGCTCGAAGAACGCGCCGAGCTTCTGGATCACGCGCTGCTTCTTCTCGCCATGTCCACCGTCGGCTGAGAAGCGTGACACCGGCGGCAGCACCTTCGTAATTGCGGTACCGCTAGTGCGGATCTGGCCATCGCGGAACGCAGTTTCTACGAATACGCGAGTTTCGTCAGGGCGAAGATTCTCGTCGGCGATGATGGTCTCAAGTTCTGACTCACGCTTTGCGGCGATGAACGCACGCCATTCCTGGTCGATCTCACCGTCGACCGAGATGTTGTCAACGAAGTCTTCGATGAGGTCTTTCTTGTTGCGTAGGCTTGGGCTGGCATCCACGGCTCGTGTGATTTCTGCGCGGATCTCCTTGTCGTCGCCATCGCCGCGTTCGTCGCGGTACTTCTGGACGAGCATGAGGATGTAGTCGACGTTGATTTCAACCTGCTTGATCAGCTCGATCTCGAAGACAATGTCGTCGTTGATCTGTTCCTTGTCCGAGTCCGTGCCCTTACGGAACTCCGCATACAGGTCAAGGTAGATGCTGCGGTAATCCTGGGCTTGACGATCAGACAGAATCTCGCTGCCGGTGAACTCGTCGAAAGATGTGAGAATGTTCTGCAATCGCAAGATCGCACCGAGCAGCGCAACGAATTCCTTCTGCGCCGTCTCTCCGACGATCGATTGGCCGAGAGGAAAGGCGGCCAGCAACTCGGTGACCTTCTCGGCGTAGTCGTTGTAATACTCGCCATACGGCTTCAGCAGCACAACACCTTGAGCGTTCTTGTTGCCGAACAAAGCGATCGCGTCGTTCGTCTGACCTTCCAAATCACGGAAACTAACGATGTTGCCGTAGGTCTTCACTGAGTTCAGGATGCGGTTGGTGCGTGAGTATGCCTGAATGAGGCCGTGCGCTCGAAGGTTCTTGTCGACGAAGAGCGTGTTGAGTGTCGTCGCATCGAATCCCGTGAGGAACATGTTGACGACGATAACCACATCGATTTCGCGGTTCTTCAGGCGGAGCGAGAGGTCTTTGTAATAGTTCTGGAACTTGTCGGCCGACGTGTCGTAACTCGTGCCGAACATGTCGTTGTAGTCCTGGATCGCGTCTTCAAGGAAGGTACGAGCGTCCATGCTCAGCGCTCCGGTGTCGAGCCCTTCCTCGTCCAGTGCACCGTCTTCGACTGCGTCATTTGCACCGTAGGAGTAGATCAGTCCGACCTTCAGCTTCCGGTCAGAGGGAAGCTGTTCTTGCAGGAGCTGAAAGTGGTTGTAGTAGACGCGGGCGGCCTCGATAGACGCGGTCGCGAACAGTGCGTTGAAACCACGTACCCGCTTATCGCCGAGCGTGTAATGCTGAGCGCGCCTGGTCTTCTGATCGAAGTGCTCCAGAGTGTATGCCACGATCTGGCTGATCCGCTCCGGTGCGAGCAGCGCCTTCTCGGTGTCGATTGACGACACTTGTTTGTCGATGACTGTGCCGACCTTGATCGTGTTGACGTAGTCGATGCGGAATGGAAGCACGTTCTTATCCGAAATCGCATCCACGATCGTATATGTGTGAAGCTTCTCGCCGAAGGCCTGCTCGGTGGTTCTCAGCTGCGGATTGCCGCCGCTACCGGAGTTGGCGGCGAAGATAGGAGTTCCGGTGAAGCCGAACAAGTTGTACCGCTTGAACGCCTTCGTGATCGCGGTGTGCATGTCACCGAACTGTGAGCGGTGGCACTCGTCGAAGATGATCACGACATGACCGTCGTAGATCGAGTGACCCTTGTTCGCTCCGATGAAAGTCGAGAGCTTCTGAATGGTGGTGATGATGATTCGAGCAGTTGGATCTTCGAGCTGCTTCTTCAACACCGCCGTCGAGGTGTTGGAGTTCGCTGCGCCCTTTTCGAACCGGTCGTACTCGCGCATGGTCTGGTAGTCGAGATCTTTGCGGTCGACAACGAATAGCACCTTTTCGACGCTCGGAAGTTTCGAGGCCAGTTGAGCTGCCTTGAACGACGTGAGTGTCTTGCCCGAGCCAGTCGTGTGCCACACGTACCCGCCCGCAGCGATCGTGCCAAGCTGCCGGTAGTTGGTGGAAATGTCGATCTTCGACAAAATCCGCTCTGTGCCCACGATTTGATACGGGCGCATAACCAGCAGCATCTTGTCTGCCGTCAACACGCAATACTTCGTCAGGATGTTCAGCAGCGAGTGCTTAGCGAAGAACGTCTTCGCGAATGCCCCGAGATCCGTGATCGGCTTATTCTGCGCATCCGCCCACCACGACGTGAACTCGAACGAGTTCGACGTCTTGCGCACACGCTTCGACCCAGCCGCCTCACTGAGGTGCTGACGCCGGGTCGTATTGGAGTAGTACTTCGTCAGCGTGCCGTTGCTGATCACGAAAAGCTGCACGTACTCGAAGAGCCCGGAGCCTGCCCAAAAGCTGTCGCGTTGGTAGCGATCGATCTGATTGAACGCCTCACGAATGTCGACACCGCGACGTTTCAGCTCGATGTGCACCATCGGCAAACCATTTACCAGCACCGTCACGTCGTAGCGATTCGAGCGAGCCGAGCCACCGTCGCCCTGGTCGATCGCGTACTGATTGATCACCTGCAGGCGATTGTTGTGGATGTTCTGCTTATCGAGCAGCAAGATGTTCTTCGTCGAACCATCATCACGCTTCAACAGCTGAACGTGATCTTCCTGGATCCGCACCGTCTTCTCAACAATGCCATCGTTCGCACCGGCGACCCGCTCGGTGAAGAACTGTAGCCACTCGGCGTCGGAGAAAGTGATGCCGTTCAGTGCTTCGAGCTGAGTCCGCAGGTTTGCGACGATCTGCGCCTCGTTGGTAAGTGGGAGGTATTCATACGCTTGCGACTGCAACAGCAGAATAAGTTCACGTTCAAGATCAGCTTCGGACTGGTACGCGGTTTCAGCTTTCGCATCTGGCACATATTCGGAGACGACCGTGCTCTCGCCAGACAGCGCGATTGGATCGTATTTCCGTGGAGTCGAATCGCTCATGCTGATATCTCCTCGAACGTGAGGAGTCGGTCACGGTAGTACTCGTACTGCTTCCGCCGCGCAGCAAGCTCCGCGGGGAGGCCGATGCTGACGTCGTTCACGAGCGCATCCAACTTGTCGAGGATAGCCACGATGCGCGCCTGCTCCTCACTGGTCGGCACCGGGATATTAATCCGTGAAAGCCCTGCCACAGACAGGCGCTTGATCTTGCCGCGCGCAACATAGTTTGCCTTTTGGGTATGGAAGTAGTCGGTTTGGACCGCGTAGGCAACGTACTTCGGATTCAACTCAGAAGTGAATGAGAACGTATCGTCGTGCACGGCCACGGGTCCATCCCCGAGCCAAGCGACGGCCTTGCCGACGTCCACGACCGTTTCACCTACTCCGGCAAAGATCACGTCACCCGGCTGTGCAAACCGCAGCTGCGAAAGAATGTCCGATTTCACCTCGCGTTTTGCGCGCGCCGCCGAGACTCCGTAATCGGTGTAAATCTCGCCGTAGTGGATACTCGGAATGCCGGACTCCACTACGTCATTCTTCGTGAACCGACGACCGCGCATGAAAGTCCCCAGTTCACCCATCGCGACACGTGGTCCTTCAACGGCACTCACCAGAGAATCACGATAAGACGCGTATTGACGACGGCGGGCTTCCAGCTCCGCTTCCAGCTCCGCTTCCAGCTGAGTGAACTGATCTAATATTCGCACGATCTCTCGCTGCACCTCGAGGGGTGGCACGGGGATTCGCAATAGGTTCAGGACGCTCTGCGTTTGGCTCGGGACACCTCCGGCTTGATTCATGCCCCCAAGTCCCATCGTTAGTAGCTGGTGGTACAAAAACTTTGGCTCAACCATCGACAGGTCGATTTCAGTGCGGAAGATTGTGTCTACAACCCAGAATGGACCTTCCACATAAAATAAGTTGCCGAGCGATCCCTTTCGAGGAATCAGCACCGATGGCCCTTCCGCGGCCGCGGAGTTCGCGTAGCGCATTATGCCCCCGCTCCCGTAGACAGGGATGTCGCCGTCGGCGAGAGCCTTGTGGTCCTTCCCGTTCTTGATGCGCAAGACCTCACCGAGCATCTTGAACTCAACCCCGTCAGGGCAGTGATCTGCGATCAGTTCATCGATGCGGCTCATGCGAAGAAGTCCTCGTCGATTTCGACGACCTTGTAGGTTTCTCGCGCCTGCACGCCGACGCCATAGCGAATCATGAGGCTAGTGAGCCGCTTGCCATTGATCAAGATGATTCGAGTGGGGACGTTCTCCGCATACGTCTGGGCACCTTCCGAAAATCGACTCGTAGTAATAAAGACTCCGCTGTCTGCTTTACCGCTGAGTGCGCCCACGAAGGCCTGCAAGTCGGGACGTCCGACGGTGTTGCCGTCTGCATAGCGTTTCGCCTGGATATAGACGCGGTTGAGTCCCAGAATGTCTTGGTCAATCACGCCGTCGATTCCGCCATCGTTGCTGAGCTGGGTGACGTTTCCGGTACCGGTCGTGCCGCCGTATCCCATCGCCAGGAGAAGGTCCACGACGGCCTGCTCGAAGAACCCAGGTTCTTTCCCCTGAAGTCGGGCAAGGAGGTCAGTCGCGACTTCTTCGTGGATGCGCTCGATGCCGCTCTGCACCTGTTCGATTGGGGTGAGCGCCTCGGCATCGACCTCGATAACAGGCCCAGTGTTGATCGCTCGCGGAGTGGATGCCTGATACACGCGAATTGGCGAATTAGGGTCTAGGCCAAGGTCCTTGACGTCTCGTTCTCTCACACCGTTCGGAAACAGACGAATCAGTTCTCGGCCTGCGTCTGTTATTTGGTAGTGGCCGCGCTTCGGTCGCTGGAGCGCTCCGACGTTGGTGAGGAAGGACACTCCCCAGCCGATGCGATTGTGGAAGGTGAGGCCTTTGCCCGAGGGAAGCATCTGTGTTCGCTGTTGTTCGGTCAGCCGCGCTTCGTTCGCAACTAAAGGCTGAAAATCGCGCCAATGACGCTCAATCCCGTCGCCTAGGACACGGAGCGTGGGGCTCATAAATCCTTCCCAGCTAGGCATGTCGGTCATGAATTGGCCCCCTCAAGATCCGCAACGATCTCATCTATGGAGGTGCGGAGTTCGGCCTGCCGCGCGACGATACGGGCAATCTCGGTGTTCAATTTGGTGATGTCGACAGCCACCCGTGTGTCTTCGGCCACAACGTACGACGAAACGGCGATGTTGTAGTCATTGGCGGCGATAGCTTCGTTTGAGACAAGCTTGGCGAAGTACTCCGCGTCTTCCCGCACGGTGAAAGCCTCGAGGACCTTCTTCTGGTTTACATCAGCCAGCTTGTTTTTGTTGCCCATGCGCTTGAACTCGTCGGAGGCATCAATGAACAGGACGGCGTTGTCATTCTTCGACTTCTTGAGCACGACGATGCAGGTTGCGATCGTGGTGCCGAAGAACAGATCCGGCGGGAGCTGAATGACCGCATCCACGTAGTTGTTGTCGATAAGGTACTTGCGGATCTTGGCTTCCGCTCCCCCGCGGTAGAGCACGCCGGGGAACTCAACGATCGCAGCGGTTCCGTTAACGGCAAGCCACGACAGAATGTGCATCGTGAAGGCGAGGTCGGCCTTCGACTTTGGCGCGAGCACACCGGCAGGGGCGAAACGCGGGTCGTTGATCAGGAGCGGGTTCGCGTCGCCGTCCCACTTGATGGAGTAGGGCGGGTTGGAGACGATTGCCTCGAAGGGTTCGTCGTCCCAGTGGGCGGGGTCTGTGAGGGTGTCGCCGTGGGCAAGGTTGAACTTTTCGTAGTTTACGTCGTGCAGGAACATGTTGATGCGGGCGAGGTTGTAGGTGGTTAGGTTGATTTCCTGGCCGTAGAACCCTTGTCGCACATTGCCTTTGCCGAGAACTTTGTCGAACTTGAGCAGCAGTGATCCGGAGCCAACGGCCGGGTCGTAGACCTTGTTCACTTGGGTCTTGCCGACCACGGTTATACGAGCCAGAAGTTCCGAGACCTCCTGAGGCGTGTAGTACTCACCACCGGACTTGCCTGCGCTGGAGGCATACATCTGCATGAGGTATTCGTAGGCGTCGCCGAACAAATCGATCGTGTTCTGGTCGAAGTTTCCCAGCGGCAGGTCACCGATCGCGTCGAGGAGCTTGACGAGTTTCTCGTTGCGCTTGGCGACCGTGTTTCCGAGCTTGGAGCTGTTGACGTCGAGGTCGTCGAACAGGCCTTTGAGATCGTCTTCGCTGTCGCTGCCGACGGCGGAGCCTTCGATGTTCTTGAAGACCCGAGCGAGTCTCTCGTTGAGGTTCGCATCGCGCGCTGCCTGCGCGCGGACGTTCTGGAACAACTCGGAAGGGAGGATGTAGAAGCCCTTAACCTCGACCATGTCCTGGCGGCCGCGCTCGGCAACGAGGTCGCTGATTAGGGAATAATCGAACGTTTTATCCCCAGCTTCGTGTTCCGCCGCGTTGATGAAACTCCTGATGTTCTCGGAGATGAAGCGGTAGAAGAGCATGCCGAGGACGTAGGACTTGAAGTCCCAGCCATCGACCGAGCCCCGAAGGTCATTCGCGATGCGCCAGATTGTTTTGTGAAGCTCAGCGCGCTGGCCTTCTTTGGTGGTCGGTGCCATATCTCGTCTCCTGCGCGTCGGCGCGCGATTAAGCTGTGCTCAGTTCAGGTCTCACCGTACCGCTCACTACAGACACGGGTAGGGTGCCGCGCCAGTCACGAACCCTCGGTGGCGATGCAGCCGGGAGCATGACGTGCTTACACTGGACGCTGCGATTGTCCATCGCTGAGTTCTACTCCCGAAATCTCGCCAACGAGGTCACCAAGGGAATGAACGAGAAAGTGAAGGACAGCGATTCCGTCAGTCGGGTACCCATCGGCTACCTCAACACCCGCGTACGCGAGAACGGTCGTGAGAACCGCACCGTCGCCGTCGACGAGCAACGCTCGCCCCTGATCACTTGGGCAGTAGGTGACGACGGTCTTGTCGGCTTGCCAGTACTGGGCCACAGCTCAACGAGCCCAGAACAGCGCCGACCGACGGCGCGCAAATTCGGAAAGCCCCGCATCGGGAGTCAAAATTACGTCAAGTGAGCGACGGGCTCTGAGAGTGCCGCCATTTCACATAGACCTTCACACTAAACGAATCCAGATAATCAGGGCCCGATCCCGCAACCGCAACCGCAACGCAATCAAATCTTGACGAACCAGAATAGCCGGACCAACCTCATCGACTTTCGCAGCGACAAAAATCGATCGAAGGGCACCCTTCGAGTTCCTCCCCGACGCTAGCGCATCGCTGGTTCTTAGCTTCGTTACGCGGGTGACTATCGCTGGCTCTCCCGTTTACTTCGATGTGCTCCGCTCAGGGCCGGCCGAACCTTATTGATCTGGAGATACGCGTTGTACAGCCGCGGGATGGTCAGCAGGAACAGCGCAACGACTTCGGTACCGAGAGCAGCGACCGACGCTGCTGCCCACTGGTAGAGAAAGTCTTCTGCTATCCAGTTCATGGCCACAACTAGAGTGGCAGCGGTGACGACAGAAACGAATGCCGCGATTAGAAGCAAGGTGGCGATCTCATCGATCAGATCGCGATCGTCCACCTCGCTATCCGCCTGCTTGTCCTGTCGTTCCGTCAGGCGAAGTCGAAGAGTCGAGATGTGCGTGAATGCCGTCAAAAATCCGCCGGCCAAAATGGCGATGCCAGTGAGCAAAGTCGCCGGCGCCTGGATATGCACGTCCCAGCGCATCACGCCCAGACCCGCCGCTAGAGGCGCCAAAAACAGCACCGCACGTGCAACGTAGTCCGGTTTAGAAGGAGTGCTGTTACGGTTTCTGAGCACCTTCAAGAAGCCGACGCTCAGATCGGAAAGGCTGAATCGCACGAAGCCTCCTAAGTGACGATTTGTATTTGAAGGGTTCCCAAGAGGCGGCGGATTCTGTCTTCGGCTGCGACTCGGATCTCGCTCGGCATCGGCTGCCTGCCCACTGTCAGCGGGTAGATAAAAACGTCGCGAGTTGAATGACGGCGGATAGTCTGTGTTCGTCCGTTGCCGTCATCGTAAACCACGGCACCGTCATCGAACTCATCGGTGATTACGTTGATATCGATCAGAGCTGCAACCTGCTCCACACTGGTGCCTTCTGGGGCCGGCGTGGCGTCAGGATTGGGGTCTGAAACGTCCATCCAGTCCAACACCAATGCTTTGAGTTGAGGCAAACGACTAACTGGGAGACCATTCTGGCGCAATACGATGTCACTGGTGCGACGCCGCCCATCTCCTCCCGTGCTGCGCTTCTCCAGCTGAAGCGCAGCCCCTTTTCCTTCGAGAAGGATCTCCTCAAGGCGATCTGCGTCTGTGATTCCCTTTGCCATGAGACGCCACCAGCCTGTAGTCCGTTCCGGATCGAGCGAGGAATCAAACTCTCTCGAGGAGAAGCTCAGGTGTTTTAGCAGGTAGTCAAAAGGGCAAACATTGCCGCGATTCTCTACAACCAGAATCGCCCGCTTGCCGGACGTGGGGAAATAAAACGACGCCCTGTAGATGTTCGTGGAAGCTTTACCGTCGAGCTCAGCGTCATCGGCTTCGTCTGCCGCAATTGCAAGATCGTGAGAGCCTACGCGCCCGTACCTAAACTCGAAGTCCACCCTACTATTGGTCGCTACTCGGGCACCTATGACTCGAATAGCAGGCTTGGTGTCGCTCTCGTCGCCTCCCGCGTTCGAAGCATCCCGATAGGAAAGGTTGCCAGTCCTAGTCATACCTTCCAGCGAAGGAATCTGGAGCTTGAAGGTCTCCTCGAAAGTGGGGCCATCCGTCTGGAGGACGCCTTCAATGAAGTCGTGCACGGCTCGCGACGTACCGTCGTGCAGCGCTACTTCAAAAAGCTGAAAGCCGTACCGAGTCTTAGATGCCATTTTCGCCTTGTCCTAAGTGAGTGAATAACACATCCTGACATGCTTAGGTCATCGCATTCACCGCTCGCGATGCAGACACTGACGCAATGGACGTGTCGTCAGACCTGACAAGGCCAGATATCCCGTGTCGGCACAATTCGGCGGCCAACCCAGCCCTGTGGATCTAGCCGCAGATCCCGGAAACGTAGTGAACGCGTTTTGTAGGTGACTCGCCACCGATGGCGGCCTCCGAAACCGATTGCTCCGGTCGCGGTGTAGAACGGGATTCAGTCAAGCATCCGTGGCTCGGGGAGGTGGCAAGAGGGTTCTGCCACCGTGGCATCACCGTGATCACTCCTCGTCCCGCTTAAACGCCCGGTCGAGCTGCGCCGCCGTTTCGGGGTTCACCAGCTCACTGCGCTGGATGTAGTGCATCACTGTGATCAGCGTGTCGGTGTGACCGAGTAGCTCTGCCGCAAGCTCCGCGCCGGCGTTGTCACTGACCGCCGTCGCCACCGTGCGGCGGAGCATGTACGGGGTAACCCCGGCGATCCCTGCTCT